>OLGL01000390.1_pt1 | contig 55596 bp, 56 predicted proteins | sample 1605041 | NCBI WGS metagenome assembly OLGL01 (sample SAMEA3888905, study PRJEB22519) | human gut metagenome | biome: human gut; feature: human-associated habitat; material: faeces | place: Denmark | collected 2010 | reverse complement strand
GGGTATGATGCATGCAGGGCTGTGTTTGGCCAGCTGGCCCCGCTGACGCCGGGAAGATGCTGGACCGCCTGAAAAAGGCCGGGTTCACCGGTTTTGTTGTGGAGGGCACCCGGTAAGCGCCGGCTGCCAAGCAAGCAGAGGGTCTGCGGCTGTGCCGCAGACCCTCTGCTTCGTTTATTCGCCCTTATACTTCCGCCGGGTGGCAAGGCCGCCCCGTATGTGGCGCTGGGCCTTGTTTTCGTCCAGCACCTCCTTCACCTGCAGATACAGCGCCCGGTTATATGCCGGCAGGCGCTCGGACAGGTCCTTATGTACCGTGGATTTGCTGACGCCGAATTTCCTGGCCGCCGAGCGCACCGTGGCCCGGTTTTCTATCAGGTAAAGGGCCAGCTGACAGGCCCGTTCCTCCATGTTCCCTTTGATAGCGCACCACTCCTAAGCCATACTATGCACCATCACTATATGCCCGGCTTCCCGGCGGCAGAACTCCGGCTTTTTCCTTGTCACGGGAGCCGGATTCTGGTATAATCACCCCAGGACCAGAACAGGAGGGGACCGTTATGAAGAAAATTGCCGTGATCACCGGCGCGTCCAGCGGCATGGGGCGCCGGTTTGCCGAAACTGTGGATTCATTTGACCACTTCGATGAGGTATGGGTCATTGCCCGCCATGAAAAGGCGCTGGCGGAGCTGCGGGACCGGGTGCCGTATCCCATCCGCGCCCTGGCCCTGGACCTGACGGACCGCCGCAGCTTCCAGACCTATGCCGACGCCCTGGCGGAGGAGCCGGTGGAGGTGGGCCTTTTGGTCAACGCCAGCGGCTTCGGCAAGTTCCGGGCCGTGGTGGACACGCCGCTGGAGGTAAACCTGAACATGACGGACCTGAACTGTCAGGCCGTGGTGGCCCTGTGCCAGCTGACGGCTCCCTATATGCCACGGGGCGGACAGATCATCAATATTGCCTCGGTGGCGGCGTTCCAGCCCATCCCCTATATCAACGTGTACGGGGCCACCAAGGCCTTTGTGCTGAGCTTCAGCCGGGCCCTGAACCGGGAGCTGCGGAGCCGGGGCGTCCGGGTCATGGCCCTGTGCCCCTTCTGGACCCGGACGGCCTTCTTTGCCCGGGCCACCACCGAGGGCGGCGAATCCGTGGTGAAGAAGTATGTGGCCATGTATGAGCCGGAGCAGCTGGTGCAGCGGGCCTGGCGGGATGCCAGGCGGGGCAGGGACGTGAGCCAGTTCGGCTTCGTAGCCCGGTTCCAGACGGCACTGACAAAGCTTCTGCCCCACAGCCTGGTGATGGATGTGTGGATGCGGCAGCAAAAGCTGCAATAAGGCCTTGCAAAGCCCGGAAAACCGGCATATAATAATAAACTATCTGTACAACAAGGAGAGATCAAGATGGATCGCATGAAAATCGCAGCCATCTTTGCCGATCAGGAACAGCTGGGCGGCAAGGAGATCACCGTGTGCGGCTGGGCCCGCACCATCCGGGATATGAAAACCTTCGGCTTCATTGAGCTCAACGACGGCTCCTGCTTCCGCAATCTGCAGGTGGTCATGAGCGCCGACGAGCTGCATAACTATAAGGAGATCGCTTCTCAGAACGTGGGCGCGGCCCTGATCGTCCGGGGCACCGTGGTGCTGACGCCGGAGGCCAAGCAGCCCCTGGAGCTGAAGGCCGCCGAGATCGCCGTGGAGGGCCGGTCCACCCCCGACTATCCCCTGCAAAAAAAGCGCCACAGTGTGGAATTCCTGCGGACCATCCAGCATCTGCGCCCCCGGACCAATCTGTTTTCCGCCACGTTCCGGGTCCGCAGCGCGGCGGCCTATGCCGTGCATGAGTTTTTCCAGAGCCGGGGCTTCGTATATGTTCACACCCCCATCATCACCGGCTCCGACTGCGAGGGCGCAGGCGAGATGTTCCAGGTGACCACCCTGGACCTGAACAATGTGCCCAAGACTGCGGACGGCCAGGTGGATTACAGCCAGGATTTCTTCGGCAAGAAAACCAGCCTCACTGTGTCCGGCCAGCTGAACGCCGAGAACTTCGCCATGGCCTTCGGCGATGTATATACCTTTGGCCCCACCTTCCGGGCGGAGAACTCCAACACCCAGCGCCACGCCGCCGAGTTCTGGATGATCGAGCCGGAGATGGCCTTCTGCGACCTGGCCGGGGACATGGACGTGGCCGAGGCCATGATCAAGCACATCATCACCCGGGTGCTGGAGCGCTGCCCGGATGAGATCAACTTCTTCAACAGCTTCGTGGACAAGGGGCTCAAGGCCCGGCTGGAGCATGTGGCCACCTCCGATTTCGCCCGGGTCAGCTATACCGAGGCGGTGGAGATTCTGAAAAAGCACAACGACAGGTTCGAGTACCGGGTGGACTGGGGCACGGACCTGCAAACGGAGCACGAACGGTATCTGACGGAGCAGATCTATCAGCGGCCTGTGTTCGTCACCGACTATCCCAAGGAGATCAAGGCGTTTTATATGCGCCTGAACGACGACGGCAAAACCGTGGCCGCGGCGGACTGCCTGGTGCCCGGCATCGGCGAGATCATCGGCGGCAGTCAGCGCGAAGAGCGGCTGGACATGCTGGAGGCGCGCATCCGGGAGCTGGGCATGAAGCCCGAGGACTACTGGTGGTACTGCGACCTGCGGCGCTATGGCAGCTGCCGTCACGCAGGCTTTGGCCTGGGCTTTGAGCGCATGGTCATGTATCTGACGGGCGTCAGCAACATCCGGGATGTGGAGCTCCACCCCCGCACCGTGGGCAACGCCGAGTTTTAACAAATCAACAGGAAGGAGCCTTCCCGCCGAGGGAGGGCTCCTTTTTTGTATATTCACGCATGTTCATAACAAGTGCTAATGCCAGGCAGAAGGAAAAACTGATGAATTACGGATTGTTTTTCACGCTAATGCGTTATATAATTGGGAAAAATTTGCCGGAGGATTCTGAATATAACCGCGATAATCCGACGAATTTTCACGACACGCCGTGCTTTTTGCGCAAAGGAGTCTTGGGGCGTGCGCTCCAGCGGGCAAAACAGGCGGCGTGAATTATTATTCAGGAGGAAGATCATGAGAGAAAACACATCCGTACACCGACTGCTCCGGCGGGTATTGTCACTGTGCCTGGCGGTAGTCCTGGCGGTATCGCTGTGCGTTCCGGCGCTGGCCGCCCAGAAGAACTACAGTGCCAGTGACTACGTGCAGCGGCTGAAGGACTCCGTCCGCGGCAGCGCCACGGTGGACCTGGACGCCGGAAAGGACCCCAATGAGGTGGTCCGGGCCATGGTGATCACCGACGTGCCCGCCGCCGTGGAGCAGGCCGGCACCGTGGCCTACACCGCCGCCGTGCAGTCCGCCGAGGCCCGGACCCTGCGCTCCCAGGAGAGCGTCATCCGTCAGGTCCGGCGCATTACCGGCAGCTCCGTTATCAACCAGTCCGGCTATCTGGTCAGCGCCTTTTCCATGGACATGACCCGGGCCCAGATGAAGCAGGTGGCTGCCCTGGACGGCGTGGTATCCGTCAGTGAGGTCACCACCTACAAGGCCCGGATGACCTCCGCCAAGGAAATGACCTCCGCCATGGAGCTGTGGAAGGCGGAGAACGGCGGCAGCACCGGCGAGGGGATCGTGGTGGCCGTCATCGACAGCGGCATCAACTACACCCATCCCGATATGCAGATGCGCCAGGACGCCAGGCTGAAATACACCAAGGCCGACATGGAGGCGAAGATCGCCGCCCTGGGCTACGGCAAGTATTACACCGATAAGGTCCCCTTCGGCTTCAGCTATGTCGACGAGGACGACATCAATAACCGCCAGGTCACCCACGGCCTGCACGTCTCCGGCATCGTGGCCGCCAACGGCGACGAGGAAAACGGCGGCGTGACGGGCGTTGCCCCCGACGCCCAGCTCTTTGCCATGCAGGTGTTCGGCAGTACCGGCAGCGGATTTAACGACGATATCATCCGCGCCGTGGAGGATTCCGTAAAGCTGGGCGCGGACATTCTGAACCTGAGCCTGGGCGGCACCGCAGGCTTCTACAGCGACGCGGACTATCTGCAAAAGGCCCTGGCCTATGCCGAGGAGAACGGTGCGGTGGTGTGCGTGGCTGCCGGCAACGACGGCACCTCCGCTTCCGACACGGGCGTCAACACCAACGACTGGGGCGTGATCGATACCGGCGCGGTGTCCAACCCCGCCACCTATCCCGGCGCCCTCAGCGTAGCCTCCGTGGACAACAGCATGCTGCGGGGCAAATCCGTGACCATCACCAGCGGCGAGGACACCGTATACAGCGGCGTGGTCATGGACTTCTCCCAGGGCAACCACACCGACTGGACCTCCCTGGGTGAGGTGCCCATTCTGGAGTTCGGCTACGGCGACCTGTTCGAGGACATTTTCCCCAAGCTGTCCACCCTGCCCGAGGGCCCCTATGTGGCGCTGGTCCAGCGGGGCAAGGACATTAGCTTCGAGGATAAGATCAACTATCTGATGGGCATGTGCCATGCCTCCGCCGTTATCGTGTATAACAACGAGGCCACCGACGAGGTGCCCACCAACGTGTCCGCCGAAAGCGCCAGCCAGTACACGGCCATGATGGTCAGCGGCAACACCGGCGCCAGGCTCATGGAGCTGGTCCAGGCCGGGGCCACCGTGTCCTTCGACGGCCTGCACGACGTGGTGTATCCCAACGAAGCCACCGGCGGCTGCGTATCCACCTTCTCCTCCTGGGGCTCCACCCCCACCCTGGATATCAAGCCTGAGATCTCCGCCCCCGGCGGCAACATTTACTCCGTGTCCAAGGATCAGAAGTACGAGGAGATGAGCGGCACCTCCATGGCCACGCCCTATGTGTCCGGCTGCGCCGCCCTGGTGCTGGAGAGCCTGCAGAAGTCCCTGGCCGACGGCAGCCTGGTGCTGGGCGATACGACCCTGAACACCTTTGTGAAGAATACTCTGATGAACACCGCCGACCCCATTGCGGACGGCAGCGTCATCTATTCCGTGCGTCAGCAGGGCAGCGGCATGGCGGATCCTCTGTCCGCTGCGGAAAACCGTGTCCTGGCCACCTATAACGGCGTGGCCTCCGTGGCGCTGAAGGAGGTGGGCAATACCACCGGCTTCACCGTGACCCTTACCAACTACGGCACCGCCGTCGCCGGCTATACTCTGCCTGCCTCCGTGCCGGTATACACCGACGTTACCGGCCAGGACGGCAGCTATGCCATGGAGCTGTTGTCCGGCGCATCCGTGACCTTTGACAAGACCGCCGTCACCGTCCCCGCAGGCGGTACGGTTCAGGTCACCGGCACCCTGACCATCCCTGCCAATGCCGCCAAGAACCACTATGTGGAGGCATTCCTGCCCTTCGACGGCGATGTGGACCTGTCTCTGCCCCTGATGGGCTTCTACGGCGACTGGTATGGCTGCCAGCGGATCATCGACCTGCCCGCCTGGGACGACGGCAACATCATGACCAACTACTATGAGAATCTGCCTGTGACCACCGTGGCAGCAGGCGATTCCTATGCCGGCTTCGACACAGAGAGCATGACCACCGATCCCGACCACATTGCCTTCTCCCCCAACGGCGACGGTGATTTCGACGCCGCCCAGCCCATTGTGGGCATGCTGCGCAGCGCCGCCGAGGTTACCGTGGACGTGCTGGATGAAAACGGCCAGGTGGTCCGCCAGATCAACCATCGGGAAAATGTAGCCAAGTACCTGGCCATCGACGCCAATGAGAGCCGCTCCCCCATCAGCCTGCTCAGCAGCGGCACTGCCGGCGACGGCACCTGGGACGGTACCCGCTACGACATTGCCACCGGCGAGTATGTCATGTGCGACGAGGGCCAGTACACCCTGCGCATCCGGGCCCGGATGCCCGGCAGCGACCGGGTGGAGACCACTCTGCTGCCGGTGAAGCTGGATCTCACCGCGCCCCAGGTCCATATCACCAGCGCCGCCGTGGATGACGGCATGCTGTACCTGACCTACACCGCCCAGGACTACTCCGGCATTCTCAATACCGCTGCCGTGTTCGTCAACGGCCAGGAGGAGCTGGACTTTGTTCCCGGCAATGACGCCGCTTATAATGAGGAGACCGGCGAATACAGCGTGGTCCTGCCGGTGGAAACCTATCAGGACGGCCAGATGAACGAGATCGCCCTGACCTGCATGGACTACGCCTTCAACGGCACCACCGATATCCTGTACACCAATGCCCGGCTTGACGCCGCCGTGATGTTCTCCAACATCAACAACGACGACAGCCTGACGGTGCTGCGGGACATCAGCTACAGCGCCGACTATGATGATATCGCCGAGAGCTATGTGAACATCACCGACTGCGTGGCCCAGATCCGCGGCATTGCCAGCAGCAGCGTCAGGAGGCTGACCGTCAACGGTCAGGAGGCTTCCTTCGATGAGCGCAACGGCTTCCGTCTGGCTCTGAGCGTGGAGGAGCCCGGTCTCATCACCCTGCATGTGGTGGCCTATGACGCCGCCGGCAGCGTGGTGTTCCAGGCGGACAAGCCCGCCCTGTTCGACGTGCAGAGGCCCTCCGTCATGTCCTATGTCTGCGATAAAAACGGCGAGTGGGACAACAGCATGCTGTGGACCAGCGACCACACCATGGACGGCTATCTGCTGGCCACCAAGTATGCCAAGGACGACCTGGTGCCCATGATGATCCAGGTCACCGACGAGTCCCTGACCCGCATCACCGTCAGCTGGCTCACCGGCACCGTGGACGGCGAGACCTTCTCCGACTGGCTCATGGGCGCCGACGCTGCCGACGTGGATGCCGAGGTCCATACCCAGGAGATCTCTCTGGATTCCCGGGACGAGGAGGGCCGCATGTTCATGGGCTTCCCCTTCGCCTATAAGGAGTCCGTGTTCGTAGACGACGAAACCGGCGAGGTCTATGATTACAGCGCCTGGAGCCAGGTAGTCCGCGTGGAGGCCTATGACGCCGCCGGTCACCGCACCCTGCGCAACGCGCTGCTGTATGACACGGTATACGGCGAGAAGATGTACAACGAAGACGGCTTCAACGATGCCCGGTATTCCGACGGCACCATACGGGGCGACATTCTGGACCTGGATCCCCTGTGGAGCAACGAGTCGGGCGGCCTGTCCGATTCCCGCTTCCTCATCACCGATGATATGCTGGATGAAAACGGCAGCCTCCATGTAAAGGCCACTCTGGATCGGGATGCCAACGTGCTGATCTTCAACGGCAGCGAGTATTGGCCCGAAGAGGGCAGCCGCCAGGTGGAGTTCGACATTCCCATCCATGCCGGGCTGAATCTGACATACGTCAAGACCCTCAGCAGCATGTTTGTCGTGAACGACTTCGGCACCCAGTACAAGCTGTATCTGTACTACCTGCCGGATACGGAGCCCACGGCCCTGCGCTTTGACGACGCGCGCATCGCCGACGGTGCGGTGATCTGCACCAACCAGGAGACCTTCCCCATCACCGGCGATGTGACCCATCTGTTCGGCAACATCAGTCTGAAGATCAACGGCGACATTCTGATCTATCCCACCAACGACGTCAACGTTCTGGGCGATCCCATCACCCAGGTGTTCTCCTACGGTGCGCAGCTGCAGGAGGGCAAGAATGTGGTGACGGTGGAGCTCAGCGATGAGGCTACCGGCACCGCCACCACCGTGACCTTCACCGTGGTGCGGGATACTGCGGCCCCCGAGGCTCCCGTCATTGCCCAGGGCGGCGACGGCAAGGTGACGCTGACCGCCGCCGAGGAGCATGTGACCCTGTACTACAGCTATGACGGCACGGAGTGGGTCCTGTACACCGGTCCCTTTGCCCCCACCGCCGCCAAGGTGTATGCCAAGGCCGTGGACCAGGCGGGCAACGAGAGCGCCGTCAGCCAGTTGGCTGTTGCCGTGGCTGCTTCCCAGCCGGTCAAGACCGGTGACGCAGCGCCTCTGGCGGTATATGCAGCCCTGCTGCTGACTGCCGCCGCAGCCCTGACCGCCATGCCCGTCCTGCGCCGCAGACGGGTTAGATAATGCGGCTGCACCCGCAGATAGCCTATCCATGCCAAAATACCCGGCCTGAGGGCCGCGAACTCTGCGAGGCTTTTTGACAGTCTGCAAAATACCCGGCCTGAGGGCCGGGTATTTTGTTCTGCATGTACGAGTTGTTTGGTACATTTGGAAACATAAAAGCCTGTCAAAATCACGAAAAACGCTGTTTTATTCTACAAATAAACGTTCTCAGTACAAGTTTTTGTTGCAATCTGTCATGGGATGTGGTACCCTATCCACAGAAAGCAAGGCGCCGCCCGGCGGCGCGAGGATCAATGGAAAATAATAGGAGGTACCCCCATGAGCTATCCCAAAACCGGCGAAGAAGTATATGTCAGTCTGAACCTGTCCAACACCATGCTGACCGGCATCGGCAAGGGCACCATCACCCGCGAGGAGGTCTCTGCCGACTATCTCAAGCGCCTGTTTGCCCGCTACGGTGTCATCGTGTCCGCCAAGCCCGAGCAGCGCCGTCTGCTGGAGCTGGTCAATGATAATTTTGATCTGGGGCTGGAGATCCCCGAGACGCTGAAGCTGTTCCAGCTGTCCGAGCAGCACCGCCGCCTGGTGGTCATCAATGTTCAGGGCCTGCGCCGGAAGAACGGCTCCCTGCTGCCGGAATACACCGAGGAGGAGTTCAACGAGGCCACCTTCATTTTCGTGAAATACTACATCCAGGGCCGTCACTATGACGAACTGGTGGAGGAAAACAAGAAGCTGCAGTTTGAGCTGGACCAGGAGGTTGAATGGCGCAACCGCACCGATAACGGCTGAAGGAATCGCGTATAATCCCGCCCCGGCGGGTCAGAATAAAGTCAGGCTTTGCGGCCTGACTTTATTTTTTGCAAGGAGGACCCTCGCTATGAGCAAGAATTGTACCAACGACGGGTGCAGCTGCACCCCCAACATGTCCATCAAGTGCTCCGTTACCAGCTGCGCCCATCACTGCCAGGACATGGACAACTGCGGCCTGTCCAGCATCCAGGTGGGTACCCATGAGGCCCACCCCTCCATGGACCAGTGCACCGACTGCCAGAGCTTCCGCAAGATCTGACCCAATCGCCCTGAGACAGGCCGGGCGGGGCAGAAATGCCCCGCCCCGGGCCCGCCCTACAGGATTCTTGGTGTCCTGGCGCGCTACATTTTGTATAATTCTGCAAGAAAATGACGGATTGTATTGGAAAATGACCCCTGCCCCGGGCTTGCCGGGCCGACGCGGCCCGCCGAGGACGTCGGCCCCTACTTGGCTCTCCCTCTGGGAGAGCTGTCACCGAAGGTGACTGAGAGGGCTGTAGGGGCTTCTGTTTTCTGCCCACCGTCGTGCCAGCCGGCTATCGCCCGCTGTCGCGGCCGATAGCCGGGGCACTTCCTCGAAATCGCCTCGCTTCATCCGCCACCGGCGGCGCTTCGGCGATTTTCCCTCTCAGTCGGCTGCGCCGACAGCTCCCCCAAAGGGGGAGCCAGGGGGACGTAGGCCCCCCGCTTACATATCCCAAAGGAGGCGACGCCTGTGAAAAAAGCGCGGATGGGGATCTCCGGCGCTCTGGCCGGGGCCGTCAACGGTCTGTTCGGCGGCGGAGGCGGCATGGTGCTGGCTCCGCTGCTGGAGTCCTGGTGCCGGGTGGAGGAAAAACGTGCCCTGGCCAACTGCGTGGCCACCATTCTGCCCTGCTGTGTGCTGTCCGGCGGGGTATACCTGGTGCGGACGGGACTGGACTGGGGCATGGCGTGGCCATATCTGGCAGGCGGGCTGGCCGGGGGCTTTGTGGGGGGAAAGCTCTTTACCAGGGTGCCCGCCGTGTGGCTGCGGCGTCTGTTTGCGGCGTTTCTGGTATACGGCGGGGTGCGGTATCTGCTGTGAAGGACATTGTATTGCCCCTGCTGGCCGGGATGGGCTGCGGGGTGCTGTCGGCCTGGGGCGTCGGCGGCGGCACCCTTCTGCTGCTGGTGATGACCCTGTTTTTCGGGGTGGACCAGGCGGCGGCTCAGGGGATAAACCTGCTGTATTTCCTGCCCACTGCCGCCATGGGCCTGATCTGGCACCGGCAGAACGGCCTGCTGGACAAGGCCCTGCTGCGGCACACGGTCCCCTGGGCGCTGGTGACGGCCGCCGCTGCCTCCTGGGCGGCCACGGCCCTGGACGTGACCCTGCTGCGGCGCCCCTTTGGGATTTTTCTCCTGATTGCCGCCGCGGTAACGCTGCGGCGCAAATAGGCCCCGCCCCTTTCCGCGAGATTTCGCGGGGCCGTCCCTGTATAATGGACGGCGGAAAGGAGGCGGAGCCATGACGGTGGTGTATCTGGACCGGGTGGTGCTGCTGAACCTGGCGGTGGACTATCTGCTGCTGCTGGCCACGGCCCGGCTGGCGGGCCTGCCCCTGCGGCGGGGACGGCTGGCCCTGGCGGCGGCGCTGGGCGCGCTGTACGCAGCGGCGGTATTTCTGCCCGGGTGCCGGATGCTGGCGCACCCGGCGTGCCGGCTGGCGGCGGGGGTCGCTGTGTGCCGTCTGGCCTGGCGGCGGGAACGCCGTCCCTGGCGGCTGACGGCGCTGTTTTTTCTGCTGTCCGGGGCGCTGGCGGGGCTGCTGCTGGCGGCAGGTCTGGCGGCAGGGTCCCCGGGGGCCATTCTCAGCCGGGTATATTACGCCGACATCAGCTGGCCGGTGCTGCTGGGCTCCGCCATAGGCTTTGGGCTGCTGCTGCACCTGGTGTTCCGCCAGGGGGCGCGGCATGAAGGAGGAGAATTGATGGATGTGACCGTTTCCCTACAGGGCCGGCGGCTGCGGCTGCGGGCCCTGCACGACACCGGGAATACCCTCCGGGACCCCGTCAGCGGCCAGCCGGTGCTGGTGCTGGAGCAGGGGGCCCTGGGGGAGCTGTGGCCGCCCCAGGCGGCAGAGATCATCGCCATGGACCTGCCGCCGGAGGAAAAGATGGCCAGGCTCCACCGGTTGGATGGCGGCTGCCGGTGGAGTCTGCTGCCCTTCTGCGCCGTGGGCACGGCGGCAGGGCTGCTGCTGGCTGTCCGCAGCGACTATGTAAAGGTAGGCGGCATTACATATCCCCGGGTACTGCTGGCCCTGACCCCGGGCCCCGTCAGCGACGGCGGGGGCTATCAGGCCCTGTGGGGCGGAAGAAAGGAGCGGCGTCATGGAACTGCTGCGGCGGCTTCTGCGGTGGCTGAACGGCCGGCCGGATAAGGTCATGTACATCGGCGGCAGCGACACGCTGCCGCCGCCGCTGCCCCGGCAGGAGGAGGCGGAGTGGATCGCCCGCCTGGAGCGAGGGGAGCTGCTGGCCCGTCAGACCCTCATCGAGCGAAACCTGCGGCTGGTGGTGTACATCGCCCGCCGGTTTGAGAACACCGGCATCAACATCGAGGACCTGATCTCCATCGGCACCATCGGCCTCATCAAGGCCATCAACACCTTTCGGGCCGACAAGAACATCAAGCTGGCCACCTACGCCTCCCGCTGCATCGAAAATGAGATCCTCATGTACCTGCGGAAAAATTCCGCCCAGCGCACGGAGGTCAGCTTTGACGAGCCCCTGAACACCGACTGGGACGGCAAGGAGCTGCTGCTGTCCGACGTGCTGGGCACCGACGGCGACGTGGTCATGGGGCCCATCGAGGCCGACGTGGACCGCAAGCTCCTGGCGGAGGCAGTATCCCGGCTGTCTCCCCGGGAGAAGGACATCATCTCCCTGCGGTTTGGCCTGGGAGGCCGGAAGGAGCTGACCCAGAAGGAGGTAGCCGACCGCATGGGCATCTCCCAGTCGTACATCTCCCGCCTGGAAAAGCGCATCATCTCCCGCCTGCGGCGGGAGATGCAGAAGCTCAGCTGAACAGGCGGCAAAGGCAGGCCAAAGGCCGCCGCGCCCATGCGGGCAAAAAAGAAAACCTTGAAACCAATACGGTTTCAAGGTTTTTCGTTGGTGGAGATAAGCGGGATCGAACCGCTGACCTCTTGAATGCCATTGACGGCCGCGGCAGCGTCCGTCAGGGGCAAGCGCTCCAAAAGGAAAAACCGTTGAAATACAAGGGCTTTTTGCTCATTTGCCCGTTTCGCACACTTTACTTTTCTGCTTCATGTGCGCTTGAATTTTTGAATAGATTGCATGTTTGCGGGGCTGGTTACAGCCCCATTTCTTTTACCCTGCGATAGAACGTGTTGGGCTTCAAGCCCAGCTCTTTCATGGCAGCAGTGGCGGTAATTTCACCTGCCCGCCACTTCTTGCAAAGGGCTTTCATCTGCGCTTCATCATAATCAATGGGCTTGCGGCCTTTGTATTTGCCCTCACTCTTGGCAATTTCGATTCCCTCGCGCTGACGCTCCAAAATGTTCTCCCGCTCCAATTCAGCCAGAGCGCCGAACACGGTCAGCATGAAACGCCCCTGCGGGGTTGTGGTGTCGATGTTCTCTTTCAGACTGACGAACTCCACGCCCTTTTCGGTCAACTCTGACACAATGGAAAGCAAGTCCCGCGTGTTTCGTGCGATTCTGGAAATGCTTTCGACTACTACGGTATCGCCCGCCCGAACGAAAGCCATCATTTCTTTGAACGCGGCGCGGTCTGTGTTCTTGCCGCTGGCCTTGTCCACAAATACCTTTTCGGCGTTCTGTTCCTCTGCCATTTTTAGCTGACGCGCTTCGTTCTGCTCGATGGTGGAGCAGCGCACATAGAAAACCCGCATTCCAAAAGCCCCCTTGCTTTATCTGCTTTTATTCTATCACAAATTCGGAAGTATGTCAATAGGATATATTCACAATTTGAAATATTTCAAAATTTATGATATAATATATGTGAAACAGGAAAGTAAGGGGATTTCCATTGTCATTGGGCTATACCCTAATGAAACGGATAGGAAAAGGAGCGGGACACGCGCCCCGCTCCTTATGAATTATTATTCTACAATAGTAGCGTCGTAATAAGACCAATCCATGGTAGCAGCGTTATAAATACAAATTACAGATACAGTAATGTCTGAATTTAGATATTGGCTTGAATCTACTCCCTCTGCCCACTTCAAGGTTCTTAACTTATTATCGGTTCGTTTTCCATCCTCGTCCTTTAAGCCAATGACGCCTGTTTGATACCAACCATGAATTACAAAATGATCTTTCGATATATGTGCATTCTCTAAAACAAAACGGTGGATTGTTTGTTCGCCTCCAAAAACATTCACCTTAACTTCTTCCGTTTTCTCTGCTGTCACACCAACGATTGATAGTTGTTTTCCATATTCTATATCAACCATTTCTTCCAACGGCAAAAAAACATTTACAATATCATCAAGAACAACATAATCTTCGCAAAGTTCAGTAACCATTCCGGTAATATTTAAAGTCTTGTTGCAGTAGTCCTGCACTGCTTTTGCAGGATTTGCCGCATAATCATAATTAAGCTGATATCCCTTAATTTCTTCTGACTCTGCAAGAAGTTCATCAAGGGACTTTGCTGTAGCTGCCGCAGTTGTTTCACCGCTTACGCTCTCCATAGAGCCTGTTGTCCCCATTTGGTCATTCGATTTGTTTGAACCGCAAGCCGCAAGGCTCAGGCACATAACTGCCGCCAAAAGCAGCGCAATCAGTTTTTTCACGTTCTCTTTCCTCGATTCATGTATTTTTTTGCGTCAACTACAACGCGCACCGTTCCTATTTCTGCAATAAATTTTCAACCGCAATACGGATATTTGCGGGAACGCCTTTCATTTGAACATACTTTGACACGGAGGACGGGCTGCGCCCAATTTCATTCGCTACGGCGGCATAAGTACCTAATTGCCGATATAGCCGCTGCATTGTAATGATTTCCTCCGGGGCAATTCTCGGCGCGCCCATTATTTCCCTTTGCGGGCGGGTCTGTCTGCAACTTTCAAATGCTTGTCCGTGTCATCCATGCAGATTTTCCATGCTTCTTCCAGATAGGTCTTAAAGGTGTACTGCTTGTCCCCGCCGCCGTCCTTGATAATACGGTTGATTTCTTCCAGTTTGGAAGCATAATTCCAAGGGACGATAATGGTTTTCTTGTCGGTGTCTAGTGTAATACGCATGTTTTCTGTCTCCTTTCCATGTGATAGGAATAGAATACAGCGCAAAAATCCCGAAAACAATTAACTGGCTGCATAGTATCGCAAATTTCTTCTGATTTTGCCAGAAACCGGGTGAAAGCGGTAAAAAACGCGGAAGATTGCGTGAATCTCCCGCGTTTTCGTGTGAAATGATAAAATTACAGGTAAAAAGACCGTGTTTTATTGGAATATAGCTTTGGATGTGTCGATGGAGTACTGCGCCGGATTGTCGATGTCAATCCTGTTTCCTGAGAAAACGCTGCCCGCAAAATCAATGGTAATCGTGCCTTGCAGACGCGCGAACTGTACGCCGATGTCGTTATCTGTAATCGTGCAGTCCGGGAACACATCGTTAAAGGAATGATAAACCGCTGTATTATACTTGAATCCGACGCCGTTATTTTGAAATACACAGCGTTCCACGCCGATCATGCCGCCGTCCAGCGCCACCGCGCCGATGTCCCAGCCGAAAAAAGAGCAGCCACCCATGTAGACGGATGCCGTGGCGGATAGCCCAGTGCCGCCGCTGCCTACAAAATCCAAATCATACAGCATCACATTGGAAGGACTGTCTGTGTTGACGGACAGCGTTCCCGTAAAGACGGTGCGCCCATTGCCGTCTGTATTGCCATAGAGGTTGACCGCTCTGGAAACCATGGTCAGATTGCCTGTATAGGTGACAGGGGGCAAATAAATGTCCACAATTGTATCTGCTGGTACTTCCTCGTTAATGCGTTCCAGCAGCTCGGTTAAATCCTCCATGGTGTCAAGTGCCGTATCTTCCGGCGTATAGACTTGATGAATCAGCGGAATCACTTCAAAAGTTTGTTTTAAGCGGATGGTATCTCCGTTTTTCATGTTCAGCGTCCAGATAAGTTCGTTCGTCCCGCTCTCCCCGGTGTAGGTAATGTCACACTCCCTTGCGGCGGGCAAAAAGTTCGTGTTATAGGTCGGCTCGGACAGGGTCAAAAAGCCGCTTCCGTTGGGGCTGGTTTCCAGCGTACAGCGCTCCACTTTTGCGAAAAACGCATCTGTGTCCGCAATCTCTCCATCCTGATAGACGCCCAGCATAACAGTCATATTGGAGGATTCGTTGACGGACAGGGAAACGCTCTTTTTCGCCACGGGTCTGTTATTGGCAATATCGTCCGGGAAGAACGCGGCCAGCAATTCATAGGTGCCATCCTGATCGGCATAAACCACCGTTGCGCCGCCCTCAAAGGTTTTCGGGCAGTGGGGCAGGAACACTGCCAGTGCTGCAACCACCAGTACAACCACACCCAGCAGCCCATACAGCGCCTTTTTTCGCCACAGACGCGGCGGCTTTACTTCCCGTTTCTCAATCTGGCTTTGGGCACAATGGGGGCAAAAGGAAGCGCCCTCCGGCAAGTCCGCGCCACAATTTTTGCATTTCTTACTCATGTAGTTCCCCTTAAAGCGCTTCCATCAGATAAAGCACGCTTTTATATCGTTTTTTCGGATTTACCATGGTGCATTTCTGCACAATACGGCCTAAGCGACCGTTTGCCAGTTCTTTTGACGGATGCTTTCCCGTGAGCATAATATTCAGCAACACCCCAAGAGAATAGATGTCCGCTCGCTCGTCAGTTTGGGTAATGCCGTATTGTTCCGGCGCGGCATAGCCGGTGGTTCCCAAAATCTGCGTGTCTTGGTTCGTGTCGTTTTTGAAAATGCGGGAAGCATCAAAGTCAATCAAAACCGCCTTGCTGCCACGTATAATCACATTTTCCGGCTTGATGTCCCGATGCACCGCACCCAATTTATGCAGCACCCACAGGGCATTGCATAGCTGCAGGGTGATTTTCCGCGCTTCGGCGTGGGAGAACAGCGCACCCTCCAAAAGGTAGGCAAGGGAATCCCCCTGTATGTATTCTTCCAGCACCAACACCATGCCATCACGCTCCGCCGTCTCCATAATCTGCGGCAGGTTTGGGCAGGAGATGCCCAGCAGCTTTCGGTAGACCTCCCCATTTCCGCGATAATGGCGAAAAATAAAGCGTGTTCCGTTCTGTTTGTTTTGCAGAAGCGAAACACAGCCGCGTTCGCTGCTTTTGATTGTCTTTACGGTTTTGTAGTCCGTTTCGATGCTTGATAACAAATACGGATAAATAGAGCGCACCCTCTTATGCTATGCAAAGCGCATATTGATTTTGCTTGTCGAAATCAATATAATTATACAAAGAAAACACGCGGTTGTAAAGGCGGTAGAATATGAAAGACACGAATAATCTGCGGCAGGAGTTGATGGAAGCCCCCACCCTCGACCACTTCTTATCGGAAAATCAGGACAGCTTCAACCGGGACAGCGTTTGCGAATTACTGAACCGGCTTTTTCAGAAGCGGAGGATTTCCAAAGCGGCGCTTGCCAAGCAGTCCGGCATGAGTGAAGTATATTTGCATCAGGTCTTTTCTGGGCGGCGTAATCCCTCCCGTAGCCGTCTTTTATGTCTGTGCTTTGGCCTGAACGCATCGTTGGAGGAAACACAGGAACTTTTGAAGCAATGCGGGCTTGCCCAGCTTTATCCCAAGGATAGGCGGGATGCCATTATCCTTTACGGGATTTTGAACGAAATGGATTTGTTCACCGTGAATGACAAGCTGTTTGCGGAAAATGAGGAAACGCTGTATTGACGGCATCGGTAACGAGAAACGAAAATACCACTTCGGAGCGAGTTAGGCCACGGCAAAGGCCAATCCGCTCCGATTTTCTTGTTTTTCCCGAAATATATCCCGCCACCCCTTTTTCATCGTGCTTTCATTCAGCGTTCTTTCTTTGATACAGTATAAAAAATTTGATATAATATACTTAGAAAGTTAAGAAAACCATACTTTCAAATATAGATTTGTAGAGAAAGGAGACGCAAAAATGGCGAATATTCAAAAGGACATACTGTTTGACCATTTCATCAGCGGCATGGAAAAGGAAATGCAGGCAACGCTTAGAATGATGTATCTGAATAGCTGCAACATTGATGAAGCAAACCGCCGCCGGGAAATGGAGCAAATGAAAGAAGAAATCGTGCAGGACGTACTTTCCCACATTTCCGCCACGGTAGACGTGTCAGAGATTTTTGACGCAATCAACGGCTTGAATAAGAAAATCGAAAGCCTCGGAAGATAATACATCATCGGCGGGAGGGGCTTTCCCTCCCAGCCGTTCCAATAGAGAAGGAGAAAACGGAGAATGCCGAACACAGTACCAAATCAACGGTTGATAGCCATACACAGAGAACGCGCCGCGTCTGACTTCCTCGGTATCAAAAACAGTCATTGGCAAGCTGCGGCGCGTGACCTCGGCGCACACGCGCTCATGCTTTACTTATACTTCGCATCCAACGCCAACGGCTATCTGCTTGCGCTCTCGCCCGCTGCCATACGGCAGGCGGTGGGAATGCCGCAGTCTACTTACCGCGACCAATTTACCAAGCTGATAGATAGGGGCTATCTTGTCCAGCGCGGGGACAGCAATACCTATGATTTCTATGAAACACCACAACGCGCCACGCATACAGAGAAAGACGATACGGCCAGCGGCTATGACTTTACGGCAGACGCTTTTGCAGCGCCGCAAGCCGTAAATAACGGCACGGCAGAGGACAGAGAAATAAATATAAATATTACAGATAAGATAAATAGTTTCGGCGGGGAGAAACAGGTTTCTCCCGCGCCGTCAGAAAGAAGGTTTGAATTTTAATGACAGCAGCGGAAATGCTGGACAGTCTGAACGCAGTCTATACGCAGATACGGGCAGACCAAAAGAAAGAGGAATATGACGATATTCTCATTGCGGCGGAAGAATTAGCGTATTTTCTCCGTAGTGAATTGGGGGTCAATCCTTTTGCTTATGGAGCAATCAAGAACGAACCATTTGTTTTCTGATAAAACGCAGTAGGAGCGGGAGGTTTGCACTTCCCGCTCCGTTTTCGCTGTCTGACAGATAAATACCGCCGCCACCCATGCGCCCCGTGTAAGGCCGTCAGCAGCCTTTAGCAGCCATTTTGATTTTCGCGCCGCTGGCTTTCATTTGCGCCAGCGGGGAAAAGTTGTCATAGTTCTTCGTTAAATCTGCGTCGTAAATGGCGCAATAGTGTTTCGTCATGGCAAGGGTGGAATGTCCCAATAGCTTTTGGAGCGTGAATGCATTCCCGCCGCAATCAATCAGATATTTCCGCGCGAATGTGTGGCGGAACAGGTGAATAGAAGTTTTTTGCACTCCGCGCCGCGTGTTGTACCTTGCGATAGATTGCCGCAAGCCGTTCTCCGTCAGTTGTGTACCCGTTTCTGTGCAAAAGAGATAGTCCGTAGGCTCCCCGCCACGGTAGCGCCCATACTCCCGCAGAATGGCAATCATGGGGCTGCAAAGGGGAATGACCTGCGCTTTTCTGTTCTTCGTGTGGCGGTAGAACACAACGCCGCCGTCCAAATCCACGTCCCGAATTTGTATCGCCCTGACCGTCGCGGCGCGGCTCCCGCAGTTCAAAAGAAAATTGATAATCACCCAGTCCCGATATTCTGCAAAGGTTGTCTTGCGAATGTCGGGCTTTTTCAGAAGCGCAGTCAGCTCCGCGTCCGAATAGGTTTCCTTTACCGTTTCCTCGGCCTTGTACAGGGGGATATTCAGACGGGTCATCCCCTGCTCATTGCACCAAGAGAAAAAGGATTTCAAAACGCGCGTGTAGCTGTTGATACTGTTGTGCGAAAGCCCCGCGTCCCGCATGGAAACAATCATAGCGTCCAAATCTGCCTTTTGGAGGGCGGCAATGTCCGTCCCCGTGTCCAAGTGCCGCGCCACGGCTTTCCATTGGGAGGAATAGCTTTCCAGCGTCTTTTCCGCAAGCCCTTTTGCCCTGCGGGAAAGGAGGAAATCGGCAAAGGTTTCGTCCAATGTGGCGGTGCAATTCATCCTGATTTTCTTCATTTACCTGACCTCTTGATTTTCAAAATTTCCATCAAAAATCAAGCGCACGGGTGCTTTTTGCAAATTCCACGAATTTCTCACTTTTGGAAAAGAAAAAACCTTGAAATCAGATGATTTCAAGGTTTTTCTTCACTCTCTCGAGCTTTTGGTGGAGATAAGCGGGATCGAACCGCTGACCTCTTGAATGCCATTCAAGCGCTCTCCCAGCTGAGCTATACCCCCATATTCGCTCCAGCGATTTTGGCTCATCGCTGTCGACTTGTTCAGTATAGTACGGCAGCCCTGATTTGTCAACACTTTTTTCAAAATTTTTCGGTTTTTTCCGGACGGGGAAGTCGCGGCCTCCCCGTCCGATAATGGGCTACTGCGTTTTTCCGCAGTCCGGCCCGGTGCACAGCTGCTTCACCGCCTGGTGCGCGCCGGTGGCCGCCAGCCCGGACACCATGCCGATGGCGGCGGCGGTGATGACGTCATTCGCCGGAAAGCCCGGCATCACATACAGGCCCACCACCCCCAGGATGCCGCCCAGAACGGCGCACACCGTGGGGATCCACCGCTCCCCGCGGCCCCAGGCCTTCATGGCCTGACCCGCCGCATAGGCGATCACCGTAATGGCCGCCACGCCTGCGATTCCAAAATCCATTCCTCATCTCCTCCCGCCCCAGTATATGTGCGCCGCCGGTGGGCAGACACCGGGCCGCAAAAAAAATCTTCTCCTGGCCGCAGGATGGTTTGCAAATGGAATAACAGTGTGCTATAATGTTCCCCAGTTGAATCGACGAGATCCGACAAGATTTATGGAGGGGTAATTCTATGACCAATCAGAGCATTCCCAAGCGCAGCGAGGTTCCGGAGGAGATGACCTGGAACCTGAAGGATATGTTTGAAAGCGATCAGGCGTGGATGGCGGAATACGAGGCCATGAAGGAATTCCCCGCCAAAATTGCCGCCTTTCAGGGCACTCTGGCCCGCAGCGCCCAGGATCTGCTGGCCTGGTTCCGGCTGCAGGACGAGATCGAGCTGCGGCTCAGCGTGCTCATGGGCTACGCCAGCTGCAAGGGCGACGAGGATACCGGCAACAGCTTCTATCAGGATGTCCGCGGCAAGGCCATGAACGTATATGTGTCCATCGCCAGCGCCGCCGCCTTCGCAACGCCTGAGATCATGGCCATTGCCGATGAGACGCTGGACCAGTTCTACGCCCAGCAGCCGGAGCTGGAGACGTATCGCCGCAGCCTGTACCAGATCCGCCGCCGCAAGGACCACATTCTCTCCCCTGCCGAGGAGCGTCTGCTGGCCTCCGCCGGTGAAATGGCCAACGCCTCCGAGAACATCGCCGGCGTTTTCCGCAACGCCGACCAGATCTTCCCCGATGTCACCGACAGCCAGGGCAACGTCCATCCCCTGACGGACGCCACCTTCGTCCCCCTGCTGACCAGCCCCGACCGGGAGCTGCGCCGCCGGGCCTTTGAGACATATTACAAGCAGCTGGGCCAGTATAAGAACACCATTGCCGCCACCCTGGACGGTCAGTTCAAGCAGCTGTGCTTCTTTTCCAACGCCCGCCATTACGACAGCACCATCCAGGCCTCTCTGGACGCTACCGAGGTGCCCGTGCCCGTGTACATGAACCTCATTGAGGCCGTTCACAACAACCTGGACAAGATGTACCGCTATGTGGCCCTGCGCAAGAAGCTGCTGGGCGTGGACGAGCTGCACATGTACGATGTATACACCCCCATCGTGGCCGACGCCGACCAGGCCATTACCTATGAGCAGGCCAAGGAGACCGTTCTGGAGGCCCTGCAGGTGCTGGGTGACGACTATGTGGACCTGCTGAAGGAGGGCTTCAGCAACCGCTGGATCGACGTGTACGAGAACGTCGGCAAGCGCAGCGGCGCCTACTCCTCCGGCAACAGCCGTCCCCACCCCTATGTCCTGCTGAACCACAAGGACAATCTGGACTGCCAGTTCACCCTGGCCCACGAGATGGGCCATGCCCTGCACAGCTATCACAGCTGCAAATATCAGCCCGTCAGCACCAGCGACTATGTGATCTTCGTGGCCGAGGTGGCCTCCACCTGCAACGAGGTGCTGCTGATGCGCCACCTGCTGAAAAAGACCACGGACAAGAAGCAGCGGGCCTACCTCATCAACCACTTCATGGACCAGTTCAAGGGCACCGTGTATCGCCAGACCATGTTCGCCGAGTTCGAGCTGGCCATGGGTAAGATGGCCGAAAGCGGCCAGGCCCTGACCGCCGATGCCCTGTGCCAGAAGTACCATGCGCTCAACAAGCTGTACTTCGGCCCGGATATGGTGTCCGACGACCAGATCGCCCTGGAATGGGCCCGCATCCCCCACTTCTTCTACAACTACTATGTGTTCCAGTATGCCACCGGCTTCTCCGCCGCCGTGGCCATTGCCAACCGCATCCTCAAGGAAGGCGCTCCCGCCGTGGCGGACTACAAGAAGTTCCTGTCCGGCGGCTGCAGCACCGACCCCATCAGCCTGCTGAAGATCGCCGGCGTGGACATGAGCTCCCCCGAGCCGGTGAACAGCGCCCTGGCTTTGTTCGGCGAGCTGGTGGACGAGATGGAGCAGCTGGTGTAACACCGCAAAATTCCAGGCATACCGGGTCACGGCCCGGTATGCCTGGAATGATAAGCATCCCTATTTCGCCCTCACGTCCAATATCGTGCACAGCAGGGAGGCGCTGGCCTCCCACCGGCAGCGGTCGAATTCCTCCCGACCAAGGCGGTATGGGCGCCCCGCTGTCCAGCCATCGCTGGCTGCCGCCGTAAGACAGCACGCCGTTCCGAAGGACGGATATATACTCACCATTCAGCGCATGTTCTTCCATTTCTGCGTTTCCTCCCCATAAGCACCCTTCACCATACCGTTTTCCCCGAAGCTTGCCCATGCACCCCCTGGCCGGTCGGCGGTTTCCTCCCCGTCTCGCGCCTTAAATTGCCATATTTTTAACATTTTTGCCAAAAATATCACATAAGTTTCCTTTGTGGAAAATGCCGTGATTCCTCCCGGATTTTTTGTACCTCTCTCCAAACTTGTGCCGCAGGTCCGTTTTCGGCCCGTTTTTTGCCCCTCCTTTTCTTTACATCGTTGTGGATTTGTGCTTAAATATAGTCGTAAGCGTATGCTTGTGCCCGGCAAGGTGCACAAGCACATGGCTATGAATTTGAGGAGGAAGCATTCATGGTACAATTCGCATCGAGGATGGACCTTTTAAAGGGGTCCGAGATCCGGGAGCTGTTAAAGCTCACCGCGCAGCCCGACATCATATCCTTTGCCGGCGGCATGCCCGCCCCGGAGCTGTTCCCCGTGGAGCAGATGATGGAGGCCTCCCGTGCCGTTTTGGAGGAGAACGGCCGCGTGGCGCTCCAGTATTCATCCACTGAAGGCTATCCCAAGCTGCGCCAGCAGATTGCCGACCGCATGCTGGCCAAGAACAACATCCACACCGACGCAGACCACATTCTGGTGACCTCCGGCTCTCAGCAGGGTCTGGATTTCTCCGCCCGGGTCTTTCTGGACCCCGGCGACGTGGTGCTGCTGGAGAGTCCGTCCTACCTGGGCGCCGTCAACGCCTTCAAGGCCTGCCAGCCCCGGTTCATCGAGGTGCCCACCGACGACGGCGGCATGATCATGGAGGAGCTGGAAAAGATCCTGGCCACCACCGAGCGGGTAAAGATGATCTACGTCATCCCCGATTTCCAGAATCCCACCGGCCGCACCTGGGATCTGGACCGCCGCCACCGGTTCATGGAGATCATCAACCGCTATGAGATCCCCGTGGTGGAGGATAACCCCTACGGCGAGCTGCGGTTCGAGGGTGAGTCCCTGCCCGCGCTGAAGAGCCTGGATACCAAGGGCCTGGTGATTTACCTGGGCACCTTCTCCAAGATCCTGGCCCCCGGCTATCGTCTGGGCTGGGTCTGCGCCGAGGAGCATATTCTGGCCAAGTACAACTTTATGGAGCAGGCCGCCTCCCTGCAGGCGTCCACCGTGGGCCAGATGGAGACCTCCAAGTGGATCGAGATGTTCGACCTGGACGCCCATGTGGCCACCATCCGCGCCTGCTATGACAAGCGCCGGAAGGTAATGCTGGAAACGCTGGAGCGGGAGCTGCCCCAGGGCTGCACCTGCACCCATCCCGTAGGCGGCCTGTTCGCCTGGGTGGTGCTGCCGGAATATATGGACGCCAAGGAGCTTCAGATGAAGTGCCTGGAAAAGAAGGTTGCCTTTGTTCCCGGCGGCTCCTTCTTCCCCAACGGCGGCCACGAGAATACCCTGCGTCTGAACTACAGCTGCATGCCCGAGGAAAAGATCGTCCAGGGCATCACCGCCCTGTGCCGGACCATCAGGGAGAACCTGCGGTAATTTTGCTTTTATAGATTAAGGAGAATCTGACCCATGAAAAACGTCAAGGTGCTGATCGGCAATTACGGCAGCGGCAAAAGCGAGCTGGCGCTGAACTTCGCCATCCGGGCCGCTGCCCGGGGCGACAGAACGGAGCTGCTGGACCTGGATATGGTGAATACCTACTTCCGCCTGACCGAGCGCGGCAAGCTGGTGGAGCAGAAGGAGATCCGCCTGGTATCCCCCAACTTTGCCTGTTCCGGCATCGAGACGCTGTCTCTGCCGGCGGAGGTGTCGTCCGCCTTTGTGCTGGATTGGGACAGCGTCATCTTTGACGTAGGCGGCGACGATGTGGGCGCCACGGCCCTGGGCCGCTATCACCAGGACTTCATCAGCCTGGAGCCCGGTGCCCTGGAGGTGCTGAACGTGGTAAACATCCGGCGGCCTCTGGCCAGCACCCCGGACAAGATCCACCATCTGCAGGACGCCATGCAGCTACATTCCCGTCTGAGCATCACCGGTATGATCAACAATACCAACCTCTCCACCATGACCAGCGCCGACGATTTGTGGGACGGCTACCTGGTGCTGCGGGAGGTAGCGGACCGCACCGGCATTCCTGTGGCGTATACCACCGGTAAAAAGGAATTTCTGGACGACTTCCTGGCCCGGAATCCGGACCCCGCCTATGTGGGCACGCCCGTCCCCATCGACGTGTACATGCACCGCGACTGGGACTCCTATATCCAGCACGGGCTGAACACCACGGATCCCCGGAAGGAGATCTATTAACCTCATGCATCCCCCGGTAATCGGGACCCTGATACATTTTCCCAAAGGAAAGGTAAAACCAGAAAAGAGGTGTAAAGTGTGGTAAGAGTTACTATCAACGAGAATCTTTGCAAGGGCTGCGGCCTGTGCGTTCGGGCATGTCCCAAGCACATCATCGCCCTGTCCAAGACGAAGATCAACGCGAAGGGCTATCATCCGGCTGAGGTCACCGATATGGAGGCCTGCATCGGCTGCACATCCTGCGCGCGTACCTGCCCTGATGTGGTGATCCGCATCGAAAAAGACTAAGGAGGATTAATCATGGCTTTGACTCTTATGAAGGGCAGCGAAGCTATTGCGGAGGCTGCCATTCGCGCAGGCGCCCGTTTCTTCTTCGGCTACCCCATCACTCCCCAGACGGAGATCCCTGAGTACATGTCCGCCCGCATGCCCGAGATCGGCGGCTGCTTCCTGCAGGCCGAGAGCGAGGTGGCGGCCATCAACATGGTGTACGGCGCTGCCGGTACCGGTGCCCGCGTCATCACTTCTTCTTCCAGCCCCGGCGTGTCCCTGAAGCAAGAGGGCATTTCCTACTGCGCAGGCGCCCGTGTTCCCGCCGTCATCGTCAACGTGATGCGCGGCGGCCCCGGTCTGGGCAACATCCAGGCCTCTCAGGGCGACTATTTTCAGGGCGTCAAGGGCGGCGGCAACGGCGACTATCACCTGCTGACCTATGCCCCCTCCTCCATCCAGGAGTTCATCGATATCATGATGTTCGCCTATGAGAAGGCCGAGAAATACCGTATTCCCGTTCTGTTCCTGGCCGACGGCATCATCGCCCAGATGATGGAGCCCGTGGAGCTGCCCGAAATGGTGGACTACAAGGTCGACCCCGAAGAGAAGCCCTGGGCCTGCACCGGCTGGAAGCCCGGCGACGATCCCGCCAAGCGCGGCGTCATCAACTCCATCTATATCGACACCGAGAGCCTGGCCGTTCACAACGACGAGCTGCAGGCCGTGTATAAGGAAGTGGTGGCCAACGAGCAGATGGTGGAGACCTACAACTGCGAGGGTGCGGAGTACATCATCACCGCCTTCGGCACCGTGGCCCGTATTGCCAAGAGCGCCATTGCCGAGCTGAAGGCCAAGGGCATCAACGTGGGTCTGGTCCGTCCCATCACCGTGTGGCCCTTCCCCTACGACGCCGTCCGCGAGGCCGCCTGCCAGGATTCCGTCAAGGCCGTCCTGGACGTGGAGCTGAACGAGGGCCAGATGCTGGAGGACGTGAAGCTGGCACTCAACGGCGCCAAGCCCATTGATTTCACCGGCCACTGCGGCAGCCAGATGCCCACCACCGATGAGATCGTCGAGAAGATTCTCAGCATGAAGGAGGGCAAGTAACATGGCCGTATTATTCGAAAAGACAAAGCTGCTCACCGATAAGCAGTTCCATTACTGCCCCGGCTGCAACCACGGCATCATTCACCGCCTGGTGGCCGAGGTCATCGACGAGATGAACCTGGACGGCAAGGTCATCGGCGTGGCCCCCGTGGGCTGCTCCGTGTTTGCCTATGACTACTTCAACTGCGACATGTACGAGGCCGCGCACGGCCGCGCACCTGCCGTGGCCACCGGCGTCAAGCGCGCCGTGGGCCCCGACACCATGGTGTTCACCTATCAGGGCGACGGCGACCTGGCCTCCATCGGCACCGCCGAGATCGTCCACGCCGCCCACCGCGGCGAGAAGATCGTCACCATCTTCGTCAACAACGCCATTTACGGCATGACCGGCGGCCAGATGGCCCCTACCACCCTGATCGGTCAGAAAACCACCACCTCCCCCTATGGCCGCGACGAGGCCTGGTGCGGCGCCCCCATCAAGATGAGCGAGATGCTGGCCGCTGTGCCCAGCTCCTACTACATTGAGCGCGTGGCCGTCAACAACACCGCCAACATCGTCAAGGCCAAGAAGGCCATTGCCAAGGCTTTCCGTTACCAGAAGGAGGGCAAGGGCTTCTGCATGGTAGAGGTTCTGTCCACCTGCCCCACCAACTGGGGTATGTCTCCCGTGGAGGCAATGACCTGGCTGGAGGAAAACATGATTCCTTACTATCCTCTGGGTGTTTACAAAGACAAGGAGGCCAAGTAACATGGAAAAGACCTTTATTTTCGCCGGTTTCGGCGGTCAGGGCATGCTCCTGATCGGTAAGTTCATGGCGATGGCCTGCATGCTGGACGGCAAGCACGTTTCCTGGCTGCCCTCCTACGGTCCCGAGATGCGCGGCGGTACCGCCAACTGCTCCGTCATCGTGTCCGACGACCCCGTGGCCTCCCCCCTGGTGGACAAGGCCGACGTGATCGTGGCCATGAACCGTCCCTCTCTGGATAAGTTCGAGGAGCATGTGAAGCCCGGCGGCGTGCTGGTGATTAACAGCAGCATCATCGACCGCAAGGCCGTCCGCGACGACATCCAGGTGGTGTACTGCGACGCCAACGCCATTGCCGAGTCCATCGGCAACCCCAAGGGCGCCAACGTGGCCATTCTGGGCGCTGTCCTGGAAAAGGTCCCCGTCACCACCGTGGAGCAGATGACCGAGGCCATCCGCATCGAGCTGGGCGAGCGCAAGGCCCGCTTCCTGGAGGGCAACAAGAAGGCCCTGGTGGCCGGCATGGAAGCCGCCCGGTAAGCCCGTCCCCCCCCCAAAAAAATACAGCAAGTCCCCGGCTGCATCGCAGCCGGGGACTCAGCTTGTCAAGAATCCTTTTTGACGAGGGCAAACGGGTGTGCCGCAGCACACCCGTTTTTTCTCACCCGTTTTATCTCACCCGTTCTCCCGGTCTTCCGCGGCGGCGGACACATTTTCCGCCACCCGGGCGGCGGCCTTGGCGTCCTCCTGCCCGGCGGTATAGGCCCGGGTCCTGGCGTCCTCCAGCTCCTTCTGCCGGGTCTTTTCGTCCCGCTCTGCCTGGCGGGCGGCCCGGCGGGCCGACACGCTGCGGCGGGTGGCCTTCACCACCTGCCACACCGTCACCAGCACGACCACTGCCAGGCCGATCCAGCCTGCGGTGCGGATGTGCCAGAAATCCCGGATGGTAAATGCGTCGTTGTACATGCCCAGATAGTACAGGGCCACGCCGCCTACCGCGCACAAAAGCCCCAGCACCAGGTCCAGCACCGCCCGGACCCGGTGGGCTCCCCGGCGCACAAAAAAGCACACGATCAGCGCCAGGGCGCACCAGAACAACGCCGGCGACTGGGCATACAGAATATTCATACAGTGACCCTCTCTCGTTTATTCGTCACAGGCTGCACTTGCCCCGGGAGATATATTTGCCGTCAGGCCCGGCCAGAACGAAGCCGTCCTCCACCGCCAGGCGGCCCCGGAGCCACACCTGCCGGATGCCGCCCCGGATGGGGAAGCCCTCATACGGCGTGTAGCCCGCCAGACTTGTCATGTCCTCCGCCCGGAGCAGATGGTCCGCCTGGGGATCGTACACCACGATATCCGCGTCGGCCCCGGCCTGGAGCACGCCCTTCCGGGGGAACATACCGTAGAGTTTGGCGGGGTTTTCCGACAGCACCCGGCACATGGTGGCCAGGCTGATCTTCCGGGTGGTAACGCCGTAGGTATACAGCAGCTCGCCCCGGGTCTCCACCCCCGGCAGGCCGCCGGGGATCCTGGTAAAGTCCCCGCGTCCGGCGTCCTTCTGCTCCAGGGTAAAGCTGCAATGATCCGTGGACACGGTCTGGATCTCGCCCTTACGCAGGGCGGCCCACAGGACCCGCTGGTCCTCCGTCTTGCGGATGGGCGGGGCGCAGACATAGCGGGCGGCCCGGGAATAGTCGGGGTCGTCATACACGCTGTCGTCCAGCAGCAGATACTGGGGGCAGGTCTCCACATACACCCGCTGGCCCCGTTTGCGGGCGGCCTCCACCTCCCGCAGGGCGGCGGCATTGGTCAGATGCACGATGACCACCGGGATATCCACCGCCTGAGCGATGCGCAGCAGCCGGGACACGGCCTCCGCCTCCAGGAAATCGGGCCGGGTCCGGGGATGGGAGCCCACGCCCATCTCCCCTGCGGCCTTCTTCTCGGCGATCAGCGCGTCAATGACGCCGCTGTTTTCGCAGTGAACGCCGCAGATGCCTCCCTTTTCCCTGAGCTTTTTCAGGGCGTGATACATGGCCTCGTCGCCGATCATCATGGCCGGATAGGTCATGTACATTTTGAACGAGGAGATCCCGGCGGCGTACATGTCGTCGATCTCCGCCTCGATGCCGGGGTTCCAGTCGTCGATGGTCATATGGAAGCCGTAGTCGCAGCAGCAGCTGCCGTCTGCCTTCCTGTGCCACAGCTCCAGTCCCTGATGCAGGGTCTCTCCCTTATTCGGGCAGGCAAAATCCACCACCGTGGTGGTGCCGCCCCGCAGCGCCGACCGGCTGCCGGAGAAGAAATCGTCCGCCGTTGTGGTGCTGCACACGTCCAGGTCGAAATGGGTATGGGCGTCGATGAAGCCCGGCAGCAGCAGCTGCCCCTCCACGTCGATGACCGTGGCCTCCGGCGCGGAGATGCTGCGGGCCACCCGGAGGATCTTCTCGTCCTCCACCAGCACGTCCGCCCGGCGGGTGCCCCGTCCGGACACCACTGTGCCCCCGCGAAACAGATATTTCATGGAAAATGCCCTCCTTTTCCGGGTTGATTGCATGATTCTTTATTATATCATGAAATGCGCAAAAATCCATCCCATTTTCCCGGGTTTATACCCACGCAATTTCAACAAAATGAGAATGAAATTTTTGTATACCTTGCAGAAGGAAAAAGAATTTCTTTTTTCGGAGAAATCATGTATGATAAGGGTACAACAGAACGCGCACCGCGCTCTGAAAATTGAAGGAGGAAAGAATACCATGCGGAAATTCTTAGCGACTCTGCTGGCGCTGGTCATGACGCTGGCGCTGATGGTCCCGGCTTCCTGGGGCGAGAACAAGGAGACGTATCAGCTCCCTGACTCCCTGGCGGGCAAGACCGTCATCCTGCACACCAACGACGTCCACGGCGCCATCGACAAGTACGCCAAGGTGGCTGCTCTGCGGGACGAGTGCTACGACAAGGGCGCTCACCAGGTGATCCTGCTGGACGCCGGTGACTACAGCCAGGGCTCTCCCTACGTCAGCCTCAGCAAGGGCGCAACCGCCCTGGACATGATGGCCCTGGTGGGCTATGACGTCATCACCCTGGGCAACCACGAGTTTGACTATGGCTTCCCCCAGCTGATGGAGAACCTGAAAAAGCACCAGGGCGATTTCATGGTCGCCTGCAACAACCTGGTGGACGATGAGGGCGATCTGGTCTTCGCCCCCGGCGGCACCGCTCCCATCTATGCCGACGACAGCTATGAGACCGAGCTGTTCCGCATCGCCATTGTGGGCATTGCCACCCCCGAGAGCCAGACCAAGGCCAACCCCGCCCTGATGAAGGGCCTGAACTTCATCGGCGGCAAGGATCTGTACAAGGTCACCCAGGAGGACGTGGACATGGCCCGCAGCGAGGGGAATGCCAACATCGTCATCGCCCTGGGTCACCTGGGCGTGGACGACTCCTCCGAGCCCAACTGCTCCTATAATGTGATGCAGAACGTCAAGGGCATCGACCTGTTCATCGACGGCCACTCCCACACGGTGATGACCGCCAGCAAGGACAACAACATGATCCAGTCCACCGGCACGGGCCTTGCCTATGTGGGCGCCATCGTCATTGACAACGCCACCAAGAGCATCGAGAGCAACGGCCTCATCGACCTGTCCGCCTTCACCAAGGAGGACGCCGCCGTGAAGGCTGCCGCCGACAAGATCATCAGCGACGTCAACGCCGAGTACGGCAAGGTCTTTGCCAGAACCGACGTGGAGCTCAACGGCGCCAAGGAGCCCGGCAACCGCACCGAGGAGACCAACCTGGGCGACCTGATCACCGACTCCATGCTGTGGGCCATCCGCAAGGACGCTGAGCTCACCGTTCCCGCCGAGAACGTGGTGGCCATCACCAACGGCGGCGGCATCCGCGCTGCCATCCACAAGGGCGACATCTCCAAGCTGGATGTGAACACCGTGCTGCCCTTCGGCAACACCGTGGCCGTGGTGTACGTCACCGGCGCCGAGCTGCTGGAGGCCCTGGAGGCTTCTACCTTTGCTCTGCCCAAGTCCCTGGGCGGCTTCCCCCAGATCGCCGGCATGAACATCTCCATTGACGCCACCAAGAAGTATGACGCCAATGCCGACACCTATCCCGGCTCCACCTACCATGGTCCCGCTTCCATCAACCGCGTCACCATCAACAGCGTCAACGGTAAGGCCTTTGATCCCAACAAGACCTATGCCGTGGTTACCAACAACTTCCTGGCCGCCGGCGGCGACACCTACTATGCCTTCGCTGCCGCCTCCGGCCAGTTCGACACCGGTCTGCCTCTGGACGAGGTGCTGATGGACTACATCACCACCGAGCTCAAGGGCGTGGTGGGTGAGCAGTATGCCCAGCCCCAGGGCCGCATCACCATCACCCTGCCCGCCGAGGAGCCCACTACTCCCACCAAGCCCGAAAGCCCCAAGACCGCCGATACCGGCGTGGTGGTGTACGGCCTGGTGGCGGTCATGGCAGCCGGCGCTGCCGTGGTGGTCACCTCCAGGAAGCGCAAGGCCATCTGAGCGATCTCCTTTCGCTGACACCGCATCTCCCCTGCCCCGGCGGAGCTTGTCCGCCGGGGCTTTTTCTGTCATGGCGCTATTCTCCAACTAAAATCACGAAAACCGCTTTTCAAATCCGGCGGGATATGCTATGATACAATTTAACAAAGAAGAATTACGAGGGCTTATGCCAGATATCGCGACTTCTTATTTTGCTGAGGAGGACACCATTCATGGCTGAGGTTGGAAAACGGGAGGTCCGGGTGGACGCCTTTGACAAGGCCACCGGACGCACCAAATATTACGAGGATCTGATGCCCCGGGACGCGCTGTATGTGCGCATCAAGCACTCCACCATTGCCCACGGCTTTGTGAAGTCCGTGGATACCGCTGCGGCGGAGGCGATCCCCGGCGTGGTGAAGGTCCTGACCTGCTTCGACGTGCCGGAGCACCCCTTCCCCACCGCCGGTCACCCCTGGTCCATGGACCCGGACCACCAGGACGTGGCGGACCGTCATCTGCTCAACCGCCATGTCCGCTACTACGGCGACGACGTGGCCGTGGTCATCGCGGAAAACGAGGTGGCCGCCATGCAGGGCGTCCGGGCCTTGCAGGTGGAGTATGAGGAGCTGCCCCTGGTGCTGGACGCCCAGGAGGCCATGAAGCCCGGCGCACCCCGGCTTCACGATGACTATCCCGACAATGTCCTCAAGCACACCGACATGAAAAAGGGCGACTATCAGGCCGCCATCCGGGAGCCGGGCCTCATCCGGGTAGAGGGCTGGTACGATACCCCCACGGTGCAGCACTGCCACATTGAGAACCACGGGTGCTTCGCCTATGAGGAAAACGGCCGCATCACCGTGGTGGCCTCCACCCAGATCCCCCATATCATCCGACGGGTAGTGGGGCAGGCCCTGGGCCGCCCCTGGAGCGATATCCGGGTGGTAAAGCCCTATATCGGCGGCGGCTTCGGCAACAAGCAGGACGCCCTGTACGAGCCTCTGTGCGCCTGGTGCTCCACCCAGGTCCAGGGCCGCTGTGTCCGCATCGACTGCTCCCGGGAGGAAACCTTCGTCTCCAACCGGGTGCGCCACGCCATCCGGTTCCACATCGTGTCCTGGCTCCGGCCGGACGGCACCTTTGCCGCCCGGAAGGTGGAGCTGTTCTCCAACCAGGGGGCCTACGCCTCCCACGGACACAGCATCGTGGCCAAGGCCATGGGCTCCTTCCCCCAGCACTATCCCTGCGACAACATGGAGTGCGACGCCTGGACCGTGTTCACCAACCGGCCCGCCGCCGGCGCCATGCGGGGCTACGGTATGCCCCAGGCCTCCTTTGCCGACGAGTCCAACGTGGACGACTGCGCCAAGGCCGTGGGCATGGACCCCCTGGCCTTCCGGATGCAGAACATCATGCCCCAGGGGTACGAGGACGGATTCTCCCACAACGTCAACTATGACGATTCCTTCCGCCAGTGTCTGGAGGCAGGCAAGAAGTACATCGACTATGACAGGAAGCTGGCGGAATTTGCCAAGGACACCGGCCCCGTCCGCCGGGGCATCGGTGTGGCCACCTTCTGGTACAACACCGCCGTGTATCCCATCTCTCTGGAGACGTCCTCCAACCGGATGCAGCTGAACCTGGACGGCAGCGTCACCATGCAGTGCGGCGAGACGGAGATCGGCCAGGGTGCCGACACCGCCTATGCCCAGATGGCCGCTGATGTGGTGGGCCTGGGCGACTATCGCAGGGTCCATGTGGTGTCCTGCCAGGATACGGACATCACCCCCACGGGCCTGGGCGCCTACGCCTCCCGCCAGACGTATGTGGCTGGCTTCTCCATCCGCCAGACGGGCCTGATGCTGAAGGAGAAGATCCTGGACTACGCCGCCAAGCTCACCCGCCAGGCGGTGTACAACATGGACATCGCGGACGGCAATATCGTCCGCACCACCGACGGCAAGGTGCTGATGAGCCTGTCGGAGCTGGCCATGCACGCCCAGTATAACCCCAACGACTCCCTGCATATCACCGCCGAGAGCACCTACACCATCCGCAACAACGCCTATTCCTTCGGCTGCACCTTCGCTGAGGTGGAGGTGGATATCCCCATGTGCAAGGTGACGCTGAAGGACATCATCAACGTCCACGACTGCGGCAGGCTGGTGAATCCGGCCCTGGCCGAGGCCCAGGTCCACGGCGGCATGTCCATGGCCATCGGCTACGGTCTGTCCGAGCAGCTGCTGTTCGACGAAAAGACTGGCCGCCCCCTGAACAACAACCTGCTGGACTATAAGCTCTCCACCATCATGGACCACCCCCATCTGGAGGCGCAGTTCGTGGAGAATGCCGAGCCCACCAGCGCCTTCGGCACCAAGGCCCTGGGTGAGCCCCCGGCCTGCTCCGGCGCCCCCGCCATCCGCAACGCCATCTACAACGCCACCGGCGTGGCCATCGACCAGGATCCCATCACCCCCCACGTCCTTTTCCGGCGCTTCACGGAAGAGGGCCTGATCCGGGACTAAGGAGGAAACACCGCTATGTATGATATGTCAGCGCTCTACCAGGCCGAAAGCGTCCAGGACGCCATCCGCCTGCGGCTGGAGCATCCCGAGGCCCAGATCATCGCCGGAGGCACCGACGTGCTGGTGCAGATGCGGGAGGGCAAGCGGGCCGGAAAGGCCCTCATCAGCATCCAGGGCTGCCGCGAAATGCGGGGCGTGTCCCTGGATGACCAGGAAAATCTCCGCATCGGCAGCCTCACCACCTTCAGCCACATCACCGCCGATCCCCTGATCCAGCGGTACATCAACGTGCTGGGCGAGGCGGTGGACATGGTGGGCGGCCCCCAGATCCGCAACGCCGGCACCATCGGCGGCAACACCTGCAACGGCGTCACCTCCGCCGACTCCGCCTCCACCCTCCACGCCTGGGAGGCCATCATCGAGATCACCGGCAAAAACGGCGTTCGCCGGGTGCCCATCAAGGATTTCTACCTCAAGGCCGGCGCCGTGGACCTGCGGGCGGAGGACGGCGAGATCCAGACCGCCATCCTGATCCCCAAGGCATCCTATGACCGGACCTTCGGCCACTATATCAAGTACGCCATGCGCAACGCCATGGACATCGCCACTCTGGGCACCTCCGTCAACGCCCGGCTGAGCCCGGACAAAAAGACCTTTGAGTGGGTGCGCATCGCCTTCGGCGTGGCGGGCCCCGTGCCCCTGCGGGCGCTGAATGCCGAGGCGTTCATCAACGGCAGGGCCGTCACTCTGGAGAACATCGAGCAGTTCGGCCGCACGGTGCTGGAGGACATCCACCCCCGGGATTCCTGGCGGGCCAGCAGGGCCTTCCGCTCCCACATCGCCGTGGAGAGCGCCAAGCGCTGCCTCATCGAGTCCGTAAAGCTGGCAGGAGGTGAGCTGTAATGGCAAAGAATCAGTATCAGCTGGTCACGTTCTTCCTCAACGGCAAGGAAGTGGAGAAAATGGTGGACGTCCGGGCATCTCTGACGGATATGCTCCGCAACGACTTCTCCATGACCTCCGTGAAGAAGGGCTGCGAGGTGGGCGAATGCGGCGCCTGCAACGTGCTCATCGACGGCGAGTGCTACAACTCCTGCCTGTACCTGGCCGTGTGGGCCGAGGGCAAGCACATCACCACCCTGGAGGGCCTCATGGGCCCCAACGGCGAGCTGTCCGACATCCAGCAGGCCTTCATGGAGGAAACCGCCATCCAGTGCGGCTTCTGCACCCCGGGCTTTGTCATGACGGCGGTGGAGATCCTGGACCGGGGCGTGTACTATGACGACGACCAGCTGCGCAAGCTGCTGTCCGGCCATCTGTGCCGCTGCACCGGGTATGAGAACATCTTCAAGGCCGTGAAAAAGACCATGCTGCGCCGCCTGGGCCGCCTGGACGACCCGTATCTGAATACCTGACCCCTCAAAATCCCCTTATGCCCCCCGCATAAGGGGATTTTTTTGAAATTTTCTGTCAGATTCCGCTGCACCGCGCGTCTAATAAACAGAAAGGAGGGAGGACATGGCCCAGGATATGGAGCAGCTGTACCGCCGCCACTATCAGACGGTGTACCGCTACGCTCTGCGGCTCACCGGCAGCGAACACGCCGCCGAGGAGCTGGCGGCGGAGACCTTTTACCGGGCCATGGTGGCCCTGCCGGATTTCCGGGGCGAGTGCGCCGCCTCCACCTGGCTGTGCCAGATCGCCCGGAACACCTGGACCTCCCTGCGGCGGAAGGAGGGCCGGTGCCAGCCCCTGGACGACACCGCCGCCCTGCCGGACAGCCGGGACTTTGCCGCCGCCTTTGAGGACAAGGACCTGGCCCTGCGCATCCACCGGCTGCTGCACCGGCTGCCGGAGCCGTACCGGGAGGTATTTCTGCTGCGGGTGCTGGGGGAGCTGTCCTTCCGCGACATCGGCAGCCTGTTTGAAAAGGGTGAAAATTGGGCCTGCGTCACCTATCACCGGGCCCGGAAGAAAATCATGGAGCAAATGGAGGGAACGCCATGAAAAACATCGACTGTGCCTTGGCCCAGGATCTGATGCCCCTGTACACCGAGGGGATGCTGAGCCCGGAATCCCGGGAGGCTCTGGAGGAGCACCTGGCCGGGTGCGAAGCCTGCCGCCGGACGGCGGACGAAATGTGCCACCCCCTGCTGGAGCCGCAGTTTCAGGAGGAGGCCCGACTGCTGCGCCGCCTGCGGCGGCGGCGGAAGGCCCTGTGGGCAGCGGTGATCGTCCTGGCGGCGCTGCTGGTGCTGTCCGGCATTCTGCGGTATGCCGAAGCCCGGTACACCGCCCAGGCCCTGACGCCCCGCCTGACCAGGCTGAGCATTCCCGGCCAGGCCGTCCAGGAGAGCTATACGGCTGAGGACGGCAGCGTAGTCATCCAGAAGGTCCCCAACCAGAAATATCTTTACTACTTTCTCCTGCGTTCCAGCAGCAAGGACATCCCCCTGAAGCTGACGGAGGGAAAGGCCTACGGGTTCTATGACGGGCAGCTTTATCAGCTGGACGCCCAATTCTACATCCACGACACGTCCAAGGGTGTCCTGCCCCTGGGGTATGAGTCCGGCGTGGAGTTCAGCAATCAGGTGGTAAACGGCTGGCTGAACCCGCTGCCCGCCCAGGGGCAGCAGCTGGAGCTGGTGATGGTGTTGGACCAGTACCCGGACTATCTGGATCAGCCCGATCAATTCCTGCTGGAGCTGACGTATCAGCCCGCGGGCTTCGCGGCGTCGCTGCTGCCAGACGGCGACACCGCCCCACGGACGGTGCGGCTGTGGAGCGAATGAAATAGACAGAGCCCCGGGCGGCCATATCTGCCTTCCGCCGTCCGGGGCTCTGTCATGCCCAAAATGGCATTTTCCTGCCCTGCCGTATTGACAATCCCGGCGGATTTTGCTATACTGAATAAAAATCCGTCTGGTTATCTAAATTTTTTTGAGATTCGTTATTCTATTTTGAAAATATCGCTATGGGAGGACGCCATGATCTTCTATACCGCCGATCTCCACTTTCACTATGAGCCCTTCCTGCCCTCCCGTCCCTTCGGCTCCGTGGAGGAAATGGACCGGGTGCTGATCGCCCGGTGGAACGCCGCCGTGTCGGAGGATGACACCGTGTATGTGGTGGGGGACGTGGGCTATAACCGGGGCCTGGTGCCGGGGGACGCGCTGGCGCGGCTCCGGGGCCATAAGCACCTGATCCGCGGCAACCACGACACCGGCTTTGAAAACGCCGGGGAGCTGTACCGCTATTTCGAGACCGTCACCGACTTCAACGAGATCGACGACGGAGAGGTCCACATTATCCTCTGCCACTATCCCATTCTCTACCGCAGGCGGGGCTATATGATCCACGGTCACCTGCACCAGGCCCGGGGCCCGGAGTACGGCATGCTGCGCCAGATGCCCCGGGTGCTCAACGCCGGGGTGGACGTGAATTTCTACCGCCCCGTGACCCTTCCCCAGCTCATCGAAAACAACCGCGCCTTCTACAGCGGGGAGAATGATGCCCTGATCCCCCCTCCCCCGCCGCCCCAGCGGCGGGGCGGTGACGGCTGGCTGCCGGGCCGGCCGGATTTCCGGCCCCTTCCACCCCGGCCTGATTCTGATAAGGAGTGACCTATGAAGCATCGTATTCTCGCCCTATTCCTGGCCCTGTGCCTGTGTCTGCCCCTGGCGGCCTGCGGCAAAAAGCAGGGCTACGACCCCCTGGAGGGGGTGCAGACCCGTGTCGTCACCGACTCCGCCGGCCGCCAGGTGGAGATCCCCGCCGATATCCGGCGGGTGGCCCCCAGCGGCTCCACGGCCCAGATGATCCTCATGCCCATTGCCTATGATCTGCTGGCGGGTCTGGCCAGCAGCCCCAGCACGGCCCAGATGCCGTATTTTCCGGAGGAGGTCCGCTATCTGCCCACCTTCGGCCAGTTTTACGGCAGCAAGGCCAACCTGAATATGGAGTCCCTCATCGACGCCCGGCCCCAGATCATCATCGACCTGGGTGACAAAAAGGACAGCATCGCCGACGATATGGACCGTATACAGAAGCAGACCGGCATTCCCACGGTGTTTATCGAGGCAAACCTGGACGATATGGCCGCCGCCTACCGGACCCTGGGAGATATCCTGAACCGGTCCGACATGGCGGAGTCCCTGGCCCAATTCATTGAAAAAACCGTCTCCATGGCCCGGGAGAATTCCGCAAAAATCCCCGAGAATCAGCGGCTCTCCGTGCTGTTCGGCACCGGGTCCACGGGCCTTGCCTGCAACGCCGCCGGGTCGGTCCAGGCGGACGTCATCGACCTGGTGGGGGCCGTCAACGCCATTATCCCCCAGGAGGTCAGCAACCGGGGCGGCGGCACCACCGTCAGTCTGGAGGAGGTATACGCCGTGGAGCCGGACGTGATCCTCCTGTCCACCGGCGGCCCCTACGACACCCTGGCCCAGGGGGAGTGGGCGGGCCTGCAGGCCGTGCAGTCCGGGAAATACTACGAGATCCCCGGCCTGCCCTACGACTGGATGAGCTCTCCCCCCTCCGTGAACCGGGTGCTGGGCATCTGGTGGCTGGGGAATCTGCTGTATCCGGAGCTGTACGACTATGACATGGTGCAGGTGGCCCAGGAGTATTACCGGCTGTTCTGGCACTATGACCTGACGGAGGAGGAGGCGCGGCAGATGCTCAGCCGCTCCACCCTGAAATGAGGAACACTATGAGGAAAATCTACCGCGCCCCGGTTCTGTGTATGCTGCTGACGGCCTTTGACACCACCATCGCCGGACTGATCGCCGCGGCGGATAAGGACCACGCCGGGACCGGCACCTATTACATCGTCCGGGACAGCCGGAGCAGCGGGGGCAGCAGATGACCGCGGCGGATAAGCGCTATGCCCGGCGGTTCGCGGTGCTGGGGGCTGTTTTCCTGGCGGTGCTGCTGGGATCGCTGCTGGTAGGGCGGTACGCCCTGTCGCCGGGGCAGCTGGTCCACATGCTGTGGGCCCGGATCTCCGGCGGGGCGGCGGACTGGCCTATCAGCGATGACAAGGTGGTCTTTGCCGTGCGGCTGCCCCGGGTGGCGGCGGCGGCCCTGGTGGGGGCGGCCCTGGCGGTGTCCGGCGCGGCGTATCAGGGCATGTTCCGCAATCCCATGGTGTCGCCGGACATTCTGGGGGCCTCCACCGGGGCGGGCTTCGGCGCGGCAGTGGCCATTCTGCTGGGGGCGGGATACTTCGGCATCTCCGCCGCTGCGTTCTGCTGCGGACTGCTGGCGGTGGCGGCGGCCTGGCTGGTCAGCCGCCTGTCCAAAGCCGACCAGGTGGTGGCCCTGATCCTGGCGGGCATGATGATCTCGTCCCTGTTTTCGGCGGGAACGTCGTTTGTGAAGCTGGTGGCGGATACCCAGCAGCAGCTGCCCGCCATCACCTATTGGCTCATGGGATCCCTGTCCTCCATCAAGGACAAGGACGTGGTATTTCTGGCCATTCCCGTGGCCCTGGGGATGATCCCCCTGTTTTTCCTGCGGTGGCGGATGAACCTGCTGACCCTGGGGGAGGAGGAGGCCCAGTCCATGGGCGTGAACACCCGGCGGCTGCGGGGCGCGGTGATCGTGTGCGCCACGCTGCTGACCTCCGCCAGCGTGGCGGTGTCGGGTATGATCGGCTGGGTGGGCCTGGTGATCCCCCACTTCTGCCGGATGCTGTTCGGGTATGACTACCGGCGGCTGATCCCCGCCGGGGCCCTGTTCGGAGCGGCATTTCTGCTGGCAGTGGACGACATTGCCCGGCTGGTGACCACCGGAGAGCTGCCGCTGGGCATTCTCACGGCCTTTGTGGGCGCGCCGCTGTTTCTGTATCTCATTGCAACGGGAGGTGGACGCCGTGTCCATTGACGTAAGGGAGCTGTCCTTCGCCTACGGGCGGCGGCAGGTGCTGCGGAACGTGACCTTCCGGGCGGAGCCGGGGCAGCTGGTGGCAGTGCTGGGCCCCAACGGGGCAGGCAAGAGCACCCTGTTCCGGTGCATTCTGGGCTTTCTGCCCAGATACCGGGGAGACATTGCCCTGGGCGGCCACGCTCTGCGATCCCTGGACCGCAGAGCTCTGGCCCGTCTGGCGGCGTATATCCCCCAGACCAGCGCGCCGGTATACAACTACACCGTCCGGGACACGGTGCTGATGGGGGCGGACCCCTTTCACGCGCCGGGACGGCGGCAGCAGGAGACGGCGGACCGGGCCCTGGAGCAGCTGGGCATTCAGGACCTTTGGGACCGGGGCGTCAACGAGATCTCCGGCGGCGAGCGGCAGCTGGCCCTGATTGCCCGGGCCATGGCCCAGCAGGCCAGGATCCTTCTGATGGACGAGCCCACCGCCAGCCTGGACTACGGCAACCAGTTCCGGCTGCTGCGGCAGGTGCGGGCTCTGGCGGACAGCGGGTACACGGTGCTGCTGTCCACCCACAATCCGGAGCACGCCTTCCGGTTTGCCACCCACGCCCTGGTTTTGCAGGACGGCGGCGTCCGGGCCTGGGGCCCGGTGAAGGAGACCCTGACGGAGGAGCTGCTGCGGGATATGTACCGCATTCCCCTGACGGTGGCGGATATTCCTCTGGCCGGAGGGCCGGCGAAGGGGTGCGTATACGGGGAATAAAACGTATAGAACCCTGAAGGGGTTGACAAACGGAAACCACACGCTATAATAGGGTACGCAGGTGTCATGACACCTGCGTACCCTATTACTTTACATATGCGAGGTCAATGCTATGGAAGCGGTTCGCAAATTCCTGGCCCGGAAGAACATCGTGTTCTCGGCCAGGCGGTATTTTATCGACGCCATGGGCGCCATGGCCCAGGGGCTGTTCTGCACCCTGCTGGTGGGGACCATCCTCAACACCATCGGTCAGCAGCTTCATATCGGGTTTCTGACGGAGGTGATCGTCACCCTGGGCAAGGGAGAGGGCGCCGTGACGTATACCATCGGCGGCCTGTGCTCCGCTATGGTGGGCCCGGGCATGGCGGTGGCCATCGGACGGGCGCTGGAGGCGCCGCCCCTGGTGCTGTATTCCCTGATTCCCGTGGGCTTTGCCACCAACTATATGGGCGGGGCCGGAGGGCCTCTGGCGGTGCTGTTCGTGGCGATTCTGGCAGCCGAGATCGGCAAGGCCGTCAGCAAGGAGACGAAGATCGACATTCTGGTAACACCTATCGTCACCACTCTGGCGGGCATCGGCATTGCCGCCCTGATCGCCGCACCCATTGGTACGGCGGCCAGTGCCGTGGGCCGGTTCATCATGTGGGCCACGGAGCTGCAGCCCTTCTTCATGGGCATCATCGTATCTGTGGTCATCGGCGTGGCGCTGACACTGCCCATCTCCTCCGCCGCCATCTGCGCGGCCCTGGGGCTGACGGGGCTGGCCGGCGGCGCTGCCGTGGCAGGCTGCTGCGCCCAGATGATCGGCTTTGCCGTGATGAGCTTCCGGGAAAACCGGTGGGGCGGTCTGGCGGCACAGGGCCTGGGTACCAGTATGCTGCAGATGGGCAACATCGTCCGCAACCCCCGGGTGTGGATCCCGCCCACGCTGGCCTCCGCCATTACGGGGCCTATTGCCACCTGCCTGTTCCGCCTGGAGATGAACGGCGCGGCGGTATCCAGCGGCATGGGCACCTGCGGCCTGGTGGGCCAGATCGGCGTATACACCGGCTGGGTCAACGATGTGGCCGCCGGGGTCAAGGCCGGCATCACCGGCATGGATTGGCTGGGGCTGGTGCTGATCTCCTTCGTGCTGCCGGCGGTGCTCACATGGCTGCTGGCCCTTCCCCTGCGGAAATGGAAATGGATCAAGGAGGGCGACCTGGCCCTGGATCTGTAAAGCCTGCAAGCGGCGTCTCTCCCGGGAGAGGCGCCGCTTTTTTCTTCTATGGGAAACGCCGCTTGCAAACCGGGACGTCCCGGGGTAAAATGAGACAAGAAAGGGGTGAGGCGTATGCAGCCGGGGATCATGGAGCTGGATCTTCACGGAAAAAACACCTACCAGGCCCGGGTGGCCATCGACGCGGCCCTGCGCCGCTGCGGCGGCGGGGTATATCGCCTGCGGCTGATTCACGGATACCACAGCGGCACGGCCCTGCGGGACCTGTGCCGGGAATACGCCGGACACCCCCGGGTGCTGCGGCTGGTGACCGGCAGCGGCTCCACGGAGCTGGTGCTGCGGGAATTTTAGGGGAGAAAGCAGGATGAAAGCGGATGTGTGCCGCCTGCGAAAAAGTAACATTTGCCTTTTGAGGGAATGTATGCTATGCTGGGGAGGCGTTGGGCCGGAAACCCGGCGCCACTACGGGAAAAGAGGGAAAGCATCATGAAAACTTATCAGGAAATGACCCTTGCGGAGCGGCAGGCGGAATACGCCGCCCTGTGCAGGACCCACCAGGAGCAGAAGGCCCTGGGGCTGGAGCTGAACATGGCCCGGGGCAAGCCCGGCCGGGAGCAGCTGGATATGGTCATGGAGATGTACAACATCCCCCTGACTGCCGACGACTTCATCACCGACGGCATTGATGCGCGAAATTACGGCTATGTGGCGGGTATTCCCATTGCCCGGAAGCTGTTTGCAGATCTTCTGGGCTGCAAGCCCGGCCAGGTCATCGCCGGAGGAAACTCCTCCCTGGAGTTGATGTTCGACGCCGTGTCCAAGGCGTATACCCACGGCCTGCTGCACAGCGAGAAGCCCTGGGGCAAGCTGGACCGGGTGAAGTGGCTGTGCCCGGTGCCGGGATACGACCGGCATTTTAAGGTGACGGAGTCTTTCGGCATGGAGCTGATCCCCGTGACCATGACGGAGAACGGGCCGGATATGGACCAGGTGGAGCGGCTGATCCGGGACCCGGAGGTCCGGGGTATGTGGAACGTGCCCAAATACTCCAACCCCACGGGCATCATCTATTCCGACGAAACCATTCGCCGGCTGGCCGCCATGAAGCCCGCCGCGCCGGACTTTATGCTCATGTGGGACAATGCCTACTGCGTCCACGAGCTGGAGGGGGATTTCGTGCCCTTCCCGGACATTCTGTCCCTGTGCGCGGAGTACGGCAACGCCGACATGGTGTATGAGTTTGCCTCCACCAGCAAGATCACCTTCCCCGGGGCGGGCATCGCCTGCGTCGCGGTCAGCGAGGCCAACGTGGAATACTTCAAGAATCTGCTGAACATCCAGATCATCAGCTACGATAAGATGAACCAGCTGCGCCATGTGCGGTATCTGAAGGATAAGGAGACCACCCTGGCGCTGATGCGGCGTCACGCGGCCATTCTGGGGCCCAAGTTCCGCACGGTGGAGGACGAGCTGGACCGCCATCTGTCCCCCTGCGGCATCGCCCGGTGGAGCCATCCCAAGGGCGGCTATTTCGTCAGTCTGGACGCCATGCCCGGAACCGCCAAGCGGGCGCTGGAGCTGTGCCGGGACGCCGGCGTCACCATGACCGCCGCCGGGGCCACCTTCCCCTATGGCGTGGACCCCCAGGACAGCAACATCCGCATTGCCCCGTTCCTGCCGCCCATCCACGAGCTGGAGCAGGCCATCGCCATTCTGTGCGACTGCCTGCGTATGGCGGCCCTGGAAAAGCTGGGCGTATAAGACAATCAGCTCAGCGCCGCACCCGGAAGGATGCGGCGCTGAGCTTGTCAAGAATCCGTTTTGTCAGGCCGCTGCCGGCAAATTCGACTGCCGGGGGCGGGCTACTCCGCCAGGAAGCCCAGCTGCCGCAGGCGGTCCGTCAGCTGACGGTAGGCTTGCTCATCGGGGCAGGACAGGGTATGCAGATGGACGCCCTCCGTCAGCTGGGACAGGGGCGCGGCCCCCTTCATGCGGTTCATGAACTGCTCCACATCCAGGCGGCTGTGCAGGTGCAGCGGCGCAGACAGCTGGCCGTATACCGGGTGGTCCACAATGACGTCGATGACCGTGCAGCCGCAGTCCACCATGGCGTTGAGCTCGTCCCGGGTACCCGCGCCGTCGTGGCGGCAGGCCACCTGGCGCACCGTGCCGTCTCCGGGGGCGGGGATCACATAGCCCCGGGCGGTGGCGGTGATGGCCTGGCCTCCGGCCCGCAGCAGGGCCACGTCCCCCACAATGATCTGGCGGCTGACGCCCAGCTCTCGGGCCAGGACAGTGGCGCTGATGGGCTGCTGTGCTTCATGGAGCCGGGCGCTGATCCGGCTCCGTCGTTGTTCGGCGGTCATTTGAGAGAGCTCCCTTCCTGTTTTTCCCCTATCATACACCATGACGGCGCCGGATGGCAAGTGTTTTTGCCAAAGTAATCCCCGGTCCCATCTGCCCTCTTGACAGAAGCGCCGCCGGATGGTACACTATCCGTATATAAAGAATACAACGCGCAAGTGCCTGTGCCGCCGGTTGGGCGGCGCGGGAGAATAGTGAATCAGGTGTGAATCCTGAACGGTACCGCCGCTGTATACGGGGAGGCCGCGCACATGGGACGAAAGTCCGTCACTGGGAAACCGGGAAGACCGTGCGCCGCTGCTGATCCGCCAGTCAGAAGACCTGCTTGCCGCCATGCTGTCCCCGCTGCGCGCCCTACGGCGGAGGATGGGTCCGATCGCGGGAAACCGGCCGCGCCAATGGAGCATTGGCGCGGTTTTTTTGCAAGCCTGAGCGCGGCACAGCCGCAGCTTTCCACGGGGCGGGCAGGGGCAGCCACTCCCGCCCGCCCCCTACCTCATTTTCTGTCAGGAGGACGAACAAATGCTCATCAACTGGTTCCGGGACCAGGATCACCTGGTCTATATCAACGGCGAGACCCAGCTGGCCCAGCTGGAGAAAACCCTGCGCTTTCCCGGCCTTCAGGAGGCGGCAGAGGCCCTGCGGGACGACCCCAACCCCGAGGGCTACACCATCAAGGGGCCCAAGCGCACCTGCGGCCGCCTGTTCGTGCCGGATCTGACCTTCGGCAAGCACATTGAAATGGGCGAGAACGTGTTTTTCTACATGGGCGAGATGGCGGAGTGCTATGTCATCTATTGGCCCGGCAAGCCTGTAACGGAGGTGCACCATGGAGAAGTGTGAGGCCCTGTCCACCAAGCCCGAGGAGTGCCGCTACTCCTTCTTCCAGCACACGGCCTGCGAGTTCTTTCCCTGCCACGAGACGGCCCATCCGGAGGATTTCAACTGTCTGTTCTGCTACTGTCCTCTGTATGCCCTGGGCGACCGGTGCGGCGGCAACTTCCGCTATGTCGGCGACGGCATCAAGGATTGCAGCGCCTGTCTCCTGCCCCACGGGCGGAAAAGCTACAGCTATGTCACCGGGAAGTTCGGCCAGATCGCGGAGCTGGCCAAAAAGAACCGCCATACGGAAGAATAAACAGCTGAAATCCCCCCTGCCGGTTGGCAGGGCGTTCGTAAAACAGTCAATGGAGCGTATCGATACAGATACGCTCCATTTCTCATGCCGACATACTATGCAGCAGGGCGCAGCCCCTTGGCTCTCCCTTTGGGAGAGCTGTCACCGCAGGTGACTGAGAGGGTCTTGCTGTTTGCCCTCTCCGTCCTCGCCGCGCTCGGCCACCTCTCCCACAGGGAGAGGCAAGGGATACCCACACCGTACACCGAAAGGTGCATAGAAGCGCACGATTTATTTGTCCATCTGCTGCAATAACTGCCCTTGAACGATCGTCAGGTAAACACCGCATGGCTGCGGGGACTGAAACTGTTTTACGACCACCCCGACCCTCGCACCGGGAGCTTTTGTTATTCGTGCAGCAGGCCCATATGAACCATGGCCCGGTACAGGCCGTCCTCCCGCAGGGGCGCGGTGACGTATTCCGCCTGGGCCTGCACCTCTGCCGGGGCGTCGCCCATGACCAGGGGGTGTCCCACACACGCCAGCATTTCCAGGTCGTTGGGACTGTCGCCGATGGCGTAGCAGTCGGCCAGGTCCGCGCCCAGGGCCTGGGCCACGGCCCGGCAGCCGGACGCCTTGGAATAGCCCCGCATGGGCAGCTCGAACATGCCGCCGCCCCGGTCGATGATCTGGCACAGGGGCGCCATCTCCGCCAGAAATTCCTCCCTCCGGCTGTCCGGCCCCACCAGGACGCATACCTTGTCAAAGTGGAAATCCGGGTCGCCGTCAGGCCGCCCCACCCGGACGCCGCCCCGCTCCAGGCGCTTCACGGCGTTTTCCAGCTCCCGGTTCAGGTGGTGGTGGGGCGTATCCACCCAGATGTGCGACGCCTCCTCAAAGTACATATCCACCAGGCACCGCCGCCCGGCCTCCAGGATTTTCCGGCTGGTGTCCCGGTCAAAGCCCACGTGCCGCAGCACCCGGCCGTCCAGCTGGATATACTGGCCGCAGGAGCACACCAGCCCGTCGAATGCCAGCTCCAGCAGCTGGGGCTCCATGGCGATCCGGGGCCGCCCGGTATTGATAATGCAGTGATGCCCCGCCTGCCGCAGCTGCCGCACCGCCTCTGCGGCGGAGGGCGGGATGCTGCCGTTCACGTCCATGATGGTGCCGTCAATATCGAAGAAAATGATGCTCATAGCCTGTCCCCTTCGGTGTAATCTACGCCCGATTATAACGCTTTTCCCTGCAAAAGAAAATTCGCATACTGCACAAAGCTTCCGCTCCGGCAGACAGCTTTTGCGTGGCATCCGCAGACGGCTTGCAAACGCCGCCCCTGCCTGGTACAATGGAGAAAACCCGTTAAGGAGGAACCGGTCAATGACCAAGCAGGAAACCTATGACTATCTCCGCGCCCACGGCGTGGATTTTGAGATCACCGAGCACCCGGCGGTGTTCAACATGGAGGAGTGCGCCGCCGTGGATATGCCGTATCCGGAGGACGACGCCAAAAATCTGCTGGTCCGGGACGCCAAAAAGCGGAGCTATTACCTGATCACCGTCCGCTGCGGCAAGCGGGTGGACCTGAAGGAGTTCCAGCGCCGCCACGGCACCCGCCGCCTGAGCTTTGCCTCCCCGGAGGAGCTGCTGCGGCTGCTGGACCTGACCCCCGGCTCCGTGACGCCGCTGGGGCTGCTGAACGACCGGGACCACGCTGTCCGCTTCTGCCTGGACCGGGATTTCGACGGCGGCCGCATCGGCGTTCATCCCAATGACAACACCGCCACGGTGTGGCTGTCCGTCCGGGCCCTGCTGGCCCTGCTCCGGGACCGGGGCACGGAGATCGAATTGGTCGAAATCTGAGAGAAAAAAGGAGAACCGTTATGAATCCCACCGAGCTGCTGTCCGCCCTGCACACGGCAGAGCGGCTGAAGGACACCACCCGCCACTGCTGCACCTCCCGCCGCCGGCCGGAGAGCGTGGCCGGGCACAGCTGGCGCATTGCCCTGATGGCCTACTGGATGCGGGACGAGTTTCCGGAGGCCGACATGGACAAGGTTATCCGCATGTGCCTGATCCACGACCTGGGCGAGTGCTTTACCGGCGACATCCCCACCTTCCGCAAAACGGCGGCGGACGAGGCCGACGAGGAGCGGCAGCTGCTGGCGTGGGTGGACACCCTGCCCGCCCCGTATGATGCGCAGATGCGGGCACTGTACCGGGAGATGGCGGCGCTGGAGACCACGGAGGCCCGCATTTACAAGGCTCTGGACAAGTTTGAGGCCGTCATCCAGCACAACGAGTCCCCCATCGACACCTGGGAGCCCCGGGAGTACGACCTGAACCGCACCTACGCTCAGGAAAACGCCGCCTTCTCCCCGTATCTGACCCGCCTGCGCCAGGCCATCCGCCAGGAGACCGAGGACAAGATCGCCGCCGGGAAATAGGAAAGGCGCTCCCCTGCATCCCTCCGTCGGCGAAACCGCCGCATCACGCAAAAAGCATCCCTTTGGCCGGAAACGCCAAAGGGATGCTTCAGTCTGTCAAAAAAGGGTTCCGCCCTTTTTTGACAAGCTTTTATGCGCTTTGATCTGTTTTGGGGTGATACGTGGGCACCATGTCCGCCACATATTGGCGGATGTCCGGGCTGTTGCTCTGGCAGGCCTGCTCCAGCACCGCCAGCTGGCGGCAGAAGGCCTCGTCGTCCATGTTGATGGGCTGGCCGATGTGGATGAGCCGGTTGGCGGTCTCCCGCAGGCCCTCCTCGTCCATCAGCAGCTCCTCATACAGCTTCTCTCCGGGCCGCAGGCCGGTATAGATGATGGGGATATCCACATCCGGCTCGTAGCCGGACAGGCGGATCAGCTGCCGGGCCATGTCGTCGATCTTCACCGGCTGGCCCATGTCCAGCACAAAGATCTCGCCGCCCCTGGCATAATACCCCGCCTGCAGAACCAGGGACACCGCCTCGGGAATGGTCATGAAAAACCGGGTGATCTCCGGATGCGTCACCGTCACCGGTCCCCCGTGGGCGATCTGCTGCTCGAACAGGGGCACCACGCTGCCGTTGCTGCCCAGGACGTTGCCGAACCGCACCGCCACAAATTCCGTTTCGCTGCGCCGGTTCATCATCTGCACCACCATCTCGCACAGGCGCTTGGACGCGCCCATGATGTTGGTGGGGTTCACCGCCTTGTCCGTGGAGATCAGCACAAAGCGCTTTACCCCGTGCCGGGCGGCGGACCGGGCCATTTTATAGGTGCCGAACACATTGTTCTTGATGGCCTCGTTGGGGCTGCCCTCCATCAGGGGCACATGCTTGTGGGCCGCCGCGTGGAAGATCAGGTCCGGCCGGTACGTATCCAGCAGGTTATCCACCCGCTGCTGGTCCCGCACGGACCCGATGCACACCTCCAGCGTCAGCTCCGGGTACTCCCGGCGCAGCTCCATCTGAATGTCGTAGGCGTTGTTTTCGTAAATGTCGAAGATCACCAGCCGCCGGGGCCTGTGCCGGGCGATCTGACGGCACAGCTCGCTGCCGATGCTGCCGCCGCCTCCGGTGACCAGAACCGTCTTGTCGTTGATATAGCCGCAGATCTCCCCCAGGTTCACCTGGATGGGGTCCCGGCCCAGCAGGTCCTGCAGCTCCACCCGGCGGAGCTTGCTGATGGTGACCTCACCGTTGACCAGCTGATACATGCCCGGCACCACCTGGATCTGGCAGCCGGTGGTGCTGCATATATTGAGAATCTCCTGCCTTCCGGCGCCCTGAAGCGACGGAATGGCGAACACGATCTTGTCAATATCGAATTGCCTGGCGGCCTGGGGAATGTCCCGCCGCGCACCCACAACGCGCACACCCTCCAGAATGCGGCCCCGCTTGGCGGGGTTGTCGTCGATGATGCAGGCCACCCGGCTGTTGAGATGACTGCTGACGGCGTATTCCCGGATCAGCTGCCGCCCGGCCTGGCCTGCGCCGATGATCATGACGTTTTCCGCATTTTTCCGGGCCAGAGGCGCCCGGTTGCGCAGGTACCGCACCCCGCGATAGAAAAAGCGGATGCCGGAGGTGCAGAAGAAGCTGAAGAACAGGCCCCACACATAATAGGACCGGGGCATATGCACCCCAAACAGCGCCACGCATGCAAAGCTCAGCCCGCCCAGAAGCACATAGACCAGTATGATCCGCATCAGCGCATCCACGCTGACGAACCGCCAGATGCTGTTGTACAGGTTGCACAGCCAGAACACCGCCAGGCAGACCGGCACCCACCACCAGATGGTGTGCAGATATCCGTCCACAAACTCCTGGGGAATATCCGTAAAGTGGAAGTCGAACCGTGCCCACAGGGCCAACAGGTACGAGCCCATGATGCCGACGATGTCCGCCAGCATGATCAGGAGCACCCGGGACAGCCACCTGCGATCCACTTTTCCTATGTACAGGCCCATCCGGCGGCGCCCCCTTTCTCAAGGCGGAGTCATCCTCCGCTTCCTCTTTTCAGATGCCATCCCAATATAGCACAAAACAATGAGAAAATCAAGTCGAAAAAACGCTGTTTCAATAAGGCAAATCTGTGGAAACGTTTTCGCTTTATCGGCTGGCATACGGGGGCCAATCCCTGGCAGGCAAAAGGAGACGGGCCGCGGCCCGTCTCCTTTTGGTATGCTTATTTCCGCTGTTTATTCCTTGCTCTGGCCATGCTCGCTCTGGTCCTCCGGCTTATCCTGGGGCTGCCCCTCCGGCTTCTCGTCCTTCTTATCAAAGTCCGGCATGGGGATAGGCTGGGACACGATATTGATGTGCCTGGCCGGGGGATCGATCACGTCCGGGGTGGAGGGACGGAACAGCTTCTGGTCCTCCTCCCGGGTGGCGCCGTAGTTGTCCACGGTTTCCGGGTCCCGTCCCTCGATGATGGCCATCATCTCCTGGCCGGTAATGGTCTCCTTCTTCAGCAGATACGCTGCGATTTTGTCCAGCAGCTCCCGGTTTTCCTCCAGGAGCTTCCTGGCGTCCTGATGACACTGGCGGATGATGGCAATGGTGGCCCGGTCCGCCGCGGCATACGTCTCCTGGGCGCAGGTCATGGAGTACCCGCCGTCCAGATACTGGCTCTGCACGGTGCCCAGGGCCATCATGTCGAACTCGTCGCACATACCGAAGCGGGCCACCAGATTCCGGGCCATTTCCGTGGCCCGCTCGATGTCGTTGGCTGCGCCGGAGGTCATGGTGTTGCACACGATCTCCTCCGAGGACCGGCCTGCCAGCAGGGTCCGGATCTCCGCCAGAATGTCCTCCCTGGACATGAGGAACTTTTCCTCCTCCGGCAGGTGCAGGGTGTAGCCCAGAGTTCCCTGGGTATGGGGCACGATGGTGATCTTGCTGACGGGCTGGGCATTCTTCTGCTTGGCCGCCACCAGAGCGTGGCCCACCTCGTGATAGGCGATGATGCGCTTTTCCTCCTGGGTGATGACGGTGCCCTTCTTCTCGGAACCTGCGATGACGGTTTCAAAGGCCGCCAGCAGGTCGTTCTGGTTCACGGCCTTGCGGCCCTTGCGCACGGCCCGCAGGGCCGCCTCGTTCACCAGGTTCGCCAGGTCCGCGCCCACGCAGCCTGCGGTGGCCTGGGCGATCTTGTCCAGGTTCACGTCCTCCGCCAGGCGGATGTTCCGGGTGTGGACCTGCAGGGTGGCAAGTCTGCCCGCCAGATTGGGCCGGTCCACGGTGATGCGCCGGTCGAAGCGGCCGGGCCGCAGCAGCGCCTTATCCAGCACCTCCGGCCGGTTGGTGGCGCCCAGAACGATAACGCCCTTGCTGGGGTCGAAGCCGTCCAGCTCTGCCAGCAGTTGGTTCAGAGTCTGCTCCCGCTCGTCGTTGCCGCCGAAGCGTCCGCCGTCCCGGGATTTGCCGATGGTGTCGATCTCGTCGATGAAGATGATGCAGGGAGCCACCTTGGCGGCCTCCTTGAACAGGTCACGGACCCGGGACGCGCCCACGCCCACGAACATCTCCACAAAGTCCGAGCCGGAGATGGAGAAGAACGGCACGTTGGCCTCGCCGGCCACGGCCTTGGCCAGCAGCGTTTTGCCGGTACCGGGGGAGCCTACCAGCAGCGCACCCTTGGGGAGCTTGGCGCCGATGGCGGTGTATTTGCCGGGGTTGTGGAGGAAGTCGATGATCTCCTCCAGGGACTCCTTGGCCTCATCCTGACCGGCCACGTCCTTGAAGGTGACGCCGGTCTGCTTTTCCATATACACCTTGGCATTGGATTTGCCCACGCTGCCGATGCCGCCGATGCCCCCGCCGTTTTTGGACGCGATCCGCATCACCAGCAGGAACAGTCCGATCATCAGCACCATCGGCAGGACATACATCACCAGGATGTCTCCCAGGACGCTCCAGGAGCTCTTGACGGGGCTGGAATACTCCACATTGTGCTCATCCAGCAGCGGCAGCAGCCGGGTGTCCGTCAGATAGGTGGTATACAGGGTCAGCTTGGACTTTTCGCTCTGGGTATAGGTCTTGGGCTCCCGGTACTTGTTGTCCGTCTTTTCGGTATAGGTATATCCGTCCACCGGAGTGGCGTACAGTACGCCGTCCTTCAGCTGGATCTCCTTGATCTGGTCCTGCTCCACCAGGTCCATCATCTCGCTGTAGGGGACCTCAAAGCTCCTTCCGCCGCTGGTGGCGGCCAGGATGTAGTTGAATACCAGCGTCAGCACCAGGGCCCAGCCAATCAGAGAGATGACGCTGCGCAGGTTTTTGTTGTTTTTCTTGTTTCCGCCGTTTCGATTGTTTCTGTTGTTTGAGTCCATATCGGTCTCCTTCCGTTAAAAAAACTGCCCGCCGGGCAGATACTTTCTCAGTATTATTGGAGTATACCATAAAAAATTTTTTCTCACAAGCGCGGAACGTCGGCTTTTGTGTTAAATTTCTATGAATCCCCCTGCGAAAAAAATTCCAGTTGCCAACGGGAGCAAAATGTGATAGGATATCTGCATGACGACTCCTCCGCCGCCAGCTGCGGAGCCGGTCTCGCGCAATGGATACCCACGAATCATGTCAGGCGGGGAACCGAGCAGCATTAAGAGGGATCATCCATGTGCCGCGAGTCCACCGGCCCCGCGGCTGGCAGCGGAGGAGTTTTATTTTTACGCAAACGCAAAGGGAGGGCTGCTTCATGTATCAGGCACTGTACCGCAAATGGCGGCCCAAGACGTTTTCCCAGGTGGTGGGCCAGGACCACATCACCGGCACGCTCCAGCGCCAGGTGGCCGAGGGCCGCACGGCCCACGCGTATCTGTTCACCGGCACCCGGGGCACCGGCAAAACCACCTGCGCCCGGATCCTGGCCAAGGCCGTCAACTGTCTGCACCCGGAGGACGGGGCCCCCTGCAACCGGTGCGAGGCCTGCCGGGGCATCGACAGCGGCTCCCTGCTGGACGTGACGGAGCTGGACGCTGCCAGCAACAGCCGGGTGGACGACATCCGGGAGCTGCTCAGCGAGTCGGTCTATACCCCCACGGTGCTGAAAAAGCGGGTCTATATCATCGACGAGGTCCACATGCTGTCCACCCAGGCCTTCAACGCTCTGCTCAAGACCATTGAGGAGCCGCCGGAGCATCTGATGTTCATTCTGGCCACCACGGAGCTGCACAAGGTTCCGGCCACCATTCTCTCCCGGTGCCAGCGCTTCAATTTCAAGCGCATCCTGCCCCGGGATATGGAAAAGCACCTGCTGCGCATTGCCGGGGCCGAAAATATTCCCCTGGCCCCCGACGGGGCGGAGATCCTGGCCCGCATGGCCAACGGCGCTCTCCGGGACGCCCTGAGCCTGCTGGACCAGTGCCGGGTGGCCCAGGGCCGGCTGGACAGCCGCACGGTGCTGGACATTCTGGGCCTGGCCGGCAGCGTCCAGACGGTGGAGCTGATGGACTGCATCCTCCGGCGGGATGCCGCCGGGGCCCTGACCCGGCTGGATGAGCTGTACCGGGGCGGCAAGGATGTGGCCGCCATGCTGGGGGAGCTGGGGGACCTGGCCCGGGACATGACCATTCTCAAGGCCGCCCCCGACGGGGCCGCCGCCCTGCTGACGGGTATATACGATACCAAGACCCTGAAGTCCCTTTCCGGCAGCCAGCCCATGCGGCGGTTTCTGTATCTGACGGAGACCATCCAGGCCTGCTGCGCCGGGCTGGGAGACAGCTTCCAGCCCCGGACGGATGCGGAGCTGTGTCTGCTGCGCCTGTGCGACGAAGGTCTTTCCGGCGACCTGACGGCCCTGAGCCAGCGGATCGACCGGCTGGAGGATCAGATATCTAACGGAATTTCAATAAAAACTGTCCCGCAAAACAGTGGGATGTCCCCGAAACCGGCCCCTGTATCCCGGGACAGCACCGGGACAAGCCGGGATGAACCGGCGGAGGATCGCCCTCCCATGCCGGAGGAGCCGCCCCTGCCCCAGGAGCCCGGGAACCGGGAACGGATATTCGATATTCCGGACGAAGAACCGCCTGCCAAGCGTCCGGCCAACAGACCCGCTCCCGAACCGGCGGCTGCCAGGGCCGCCGCCGTGGTGGGCGACACCGGCAAATGGGACGCCATGAAGGAGCACTGCAAGGGCCGCCTGGCGGTGAATCACCGGGTGTTTCTGAACATGGTCCGGGGGGCGGTGGACGGCGACTGCCTGACGCTGTACTGCCAGAACGAGTTCGTCCGGGACTCCCTGAACAACAACTCGGTGCTCCATGTGCTCCAGGAGGTGGCCTCCGCCGCAGAGGGACAAACCGTCCGGGTGGTGCTGACCGTTGGCGGCGCACCGGCCCCCGCCGGAAAAAAGTCCGCCCCCCGGAAGCCCCGCCCGGAGCCAAAACCGGCTCCCCCAAAGGCCCCGGAGCCCCAGCCTCCGGCGGAAACGGCGGCTCCCGAAGATCAGACGCCGCCCTGGGAGGAGCCTCCGGCGGAAAAGACCCCGGATAAGCTGGATGAGGTGGCGGCCCAGGGTCAGCAGCTGGAAAATTTCAAGATCAAATAAGCAATATTTCGTAATATAAAGGAGAATGCGACATGGCTAAGGGATACAGTGCCCGCAACGGGTTCGGCGGCAGCGCCGGGATGATGCGCCAGCAGCAGCAGATGCAGCAGAAGCTGGCCAAGATGCAGCAGGAGATGGAAAGCGCCCAGAAGAACGTGGAGGAGAGCAGCTTCACCGCCTCCGTAGGCGGCGGCGCGGTGCAGGCCACCGTGTCCGGCAAGAAGCAGCTGACGGCCCTGACCATCCAGCCCGATGCCGTGGACCCGGCGGACGTGGAGATGCTGCAGGACCTGGTGATCTCCGCCGTTAACGAGGCCCTGCGCCAGGCGGAGGAGGCCATGGAGTCCGCCATGGGCTCCGTCACCGGCGGGCTGAACATTCCCGGCCTGTTCTGAAAACAACTTGTCAAAAAGAATTTTTGACAAGCTCATACAAAAAGCAGCCGAAGGGAGACGCTCCGTAAGGAAGTTGTCTCCCTTTGGTTTTGTCGTCAGCCGGAATTTGAATTTATAGGAAAAACAATCATATTGAAGGATTACGGTAGGAGCAAAAAATAGTAAATAATGATTTTATTTTCTGTATAATAAGAAATATAATTTTACCAAGAATAATTTTTGTAAGGCAAATAATTCTTTGAAAGGATGAAAGGCTATGCCACAACATGAATTTATTACAAAGCAACTAATAGATAAAGGTTGGTCAGAAGATAGAAAATACTGTATTACCGACGAGCAAGGAAATAAATTTTTGCTTCGTGTTTCTCCGATTGAACAGTATGACAGGAAGAAAAGCGAATATGAACTTATGGGTCAGGTAGCAGCTCTCGGTGTACCAATGTGCCGCCCCTTAGAGTTCGGCACATTTGATGAAGGAGTTTATTCTATTCAAACTTGGATAGATGGCATTGATGCAGAAGAAAATATACATAATTTAACAGACCAAGAACAGTATTCTTATGGTTTTGAAGCAGGAAAAATACTAAAAGAAATTCATAAAATCCCCGCTCCGAAAGTGAAGTGCCCCCAAAAAGTTAGACAATATTTCGAAGTAAAAATTGTTCAAGCAGCCGAAAGGGCTTGCTGTCTGTGAATTGCAGGCGGCAAGCCCTTCAGTTTTGCCTTGATCCTGCGGTTGTTGTAGTAATCCAGATATGCAACGAGTTCCAGTTTGAAGTGTTCCATGGAGCGGAACTCCTGCAAATACAGCAGTTCACTTTTGAGCAGCCCGAAGAAATTTTCTATCACAGCATTGTCCAGACAGTTCCCCTTGCGGCTCATGCTCTGGCGAACACCTTTCTCCCGGAGCATCTGTTGGTATTGTTTGTGTTGGTACTGCCAGCCCTGGTCAGAATGGAGAATCAGTCTTGTTCCGACCGGGATCTTTGCAAACGCCTCGTCCAGCATGGTGGTTACCATGCTGAGTACAGGACGATCCGATATGGTGTAACTGACCAGATCGCTGCTGTGCAGATCGAGAATCGGGGACAGATAGAGCTTTTCTCCGAACAGGCTAAACTCCGTCACATCCGTGACCCATTTCTGATTCGGCTTTTCGGCGCGGAAGTCCCGGTTTAACAGATTTGGCGCAATTTTGCCAACTTCACCCTTGTAAGAGCGATACTTCTTCATCCTGACACGGCAAACTAAGCCCAACTCCTTCATAAGCCGCTGGACAGTCTTGTGGTTCAGGAGGAAATTGCGCTTGTGAAGTTCTGCCGTGATCCGGCGATAGCCGTATCTTCCTTTGTTTTCGTGGTAGATGGCCGTGATCTCCGCTT
>OLGL01000385.1_pt1 | contig 56122 bp, 35 predicted proteins | sample 1605041 | NCBI WGS metagenome assembly OLGL01 (sample SAMEA3888905, study PRJEB22519) | human gut metagenome | biome: human gut; feature: human-associated habitat; material: faeces | place: Denmark | collected 2010 | reverse complement strand
GCACCCGTTTGGCGGGCTCCGATTATCCCATGGACACAAAATTTCTGACGCTCTCATCAACCATGCTCTTCAAGGCTGAACGGCTTTCCGGGGAGGCGTTAAACATTCTTAATGCAGCAAATGCGTCTCCGCCAGCCATGGCGAGACCGAGGTCTCGAACGCTGTTGTCTCTGTCCTGCGTGACACGGTTCGCGGTTCCGGTGCTCGCTGTATGAGTGAACGAGTCCTGATCTGAAGTGCTTTCTGAGGACGCACGCCCTTCAGACAAGCCATTTACCTCTGCCATTTGTGCATTAGTGGTATCGGCAAGGTTGTTACGAATGCCATTGGATACGGAAGTCGACTCTCCAACGTTTTCGCCAAAAGTCCAGCCATTTCCAGTCTGGTAAGTTGTTTGCGTGGATGATCCGAAATTAATCCCGCTTGCGTCTGCTAATGAAGATGCTGTTGTTCCAGTGGGGGCTGTACTTACTCTGAAACCATTAGAGTTCATTGAGTCAATCGTGGATTTCGGTGTGTTGCCAGTCTTGTTGTTGCCGTTCTTTGTATTATTGGCAAGGCTGATTGGTGCGGAGTTAAGGATGCCCTGTAAGCTCGGAGTGCCAATATAGGATTTCATGTTCTGATAGAAGTCGGTCACATTTAGCTGCCCCAATGGTTCAGAATTTTGTTGGGGTGTTGGGGATTCATTAGCGTCCGTCGTGTTCCGATTGTTGATAGTCGATGCACTGTCAGAGGAGAATCCAACGCCAGAGGAATACTGGAACTGATTCTGAGAATTTCCACTCCGGGAGGATTGAGCACCAAACGCGCTTGAATTTCCCGTCCCATAATTAGCCGATTCATTCGTCCCGTACGAAGTACCGGAGTTTCTGGTGACGCTCCAACCGTCGTCGCGATTGACGCTGTTGGTCACGCCGTTGCCCGAAACAGACTGAACCCCAGAATTCGTTGCAAGCGAACTTGCATTGGTCGCAACCGACGAGGTGCCAAAGTTGTTCGCATCCTGAGTCGTGTGCGTGTTCTGCATGCCGGACGAGACGCCAAGGTCTGACTTCCGGACGTTCATGGCAGTCATTTGTCCCGCGGAACGGTCGAAGGCCGCCGTACCTTGAGCGAGTTCGACCTTGTGCGTGTTCGGATCCGCCCAGCTGCTCGAAGTGTCGGTCTTGTTGCCGGACACGTTGTTGAGAGATGCGTTGTTGAGGGATGCGTTGCCGGCGGACACATTGCCCATGGCAAGCTGGGAGCCCTGAGCCTGAGCTGCCGAGGATGCGGGGGCAAGAACGGAGGAGGTCATGGCGGTGAGGGCCATGTCGCTGCCCTTCGCGACGGCGTAGGCGAGCACGGGGACGAGCCACAGGAGCGAGCCCGCCATTGCCTGAGAGGTGGTGCCTGCGTCTCGAATCATGGTGGCGGCCGCAAGGGTCACGCCGCCGGCGGAGTTCACGAGTTGATTCATCGGCTCCATGTCGAGGTGAAGCGTGAGGTAGTTGATGATGGCCGTGATCGGCGCCCAGAGGCTCACGGAGATGAGGAGCGTGAAGTAGGCGCGGCAGACCATTGCGCCGCCTGCACCCGTGCCGAGCATCATCAGGAAGACCATGGGCCAGAGGCCGATGACGGTGAACTCAAGGATGTTGCGAAGCTTCGGGAGGGCCGATCGGGCCATTTCGCTCAGGGTTCTGTAATTGATCTCGGAGGCGAGGTTGCCCTGGGAGCGTGCAATGGCGACGCCTGCCGAAAGAGGCGCCTGACCAGCCTTGGCTGCAAAGGTCATGGTGGTGTCCGGGATCGCGGACATCATGAGGGACTGTCTGAGAGATTCCGCCATGGTGCGCGAGACGCCGAGCATGAGAGATTCGGCCTGCGGAATGGCCGTGGAGAGGGCCGCGTTGACGCCGTCCTTGAAGTCGACGTTGAGCTTGAGGCGCAAGCGGGACTCAAGGGCGGGAATCTCGGTCTTCTCGAGGGTTTTCTTGAGTTCTTCAGCCGCCTCCGTGCAGGTCAGGACCTTGTTGTTCATGAACACGCGACGTGCCGGATTGACCCAGCCGTTGGTGGATATGAGTGCATTGATGTCGGGGGCGTTGAGGAGCTCCTGACGCTTGACGGAGTTCTCGAGAATTTCGGGAACGATGCAACGTTCCGTGAAGTTGGTGAGCGACATCTTGCCGTCGGCCGTGATGGGCTTGACGGAGAGCATGGTCGTGACGACGCGCTGCGGGAAGGCGACGCCGAAGCGTGTGTAGCGTGCCGCGTCCACGTCTCCGAAGGCCGTTTCGAACGATTCGGTGAGCCAGTAGGAGGCGCGGGAGATGACGGATGCGGGCCATCCGATGCCGAGCGGGATGTTTTGAACGACCTGAACGTTGGCGGAGCGCACGTCTCTCACGGCGATGTTAACGCGGGGAACGAATGCGGCCGAGAAGATGAAGACCATGGCCGCGATCCAGACGATGAGGTCGCCGCCCCTGTAGCGGACGGCGGCGCCTGCGGCTGCGCAGATGAGGCCGAACAGGGCGACGCAGAGGAGGAGCGAGCGGTAGTCGTCGGTGCCCGTGATGAGTGCGAGGGTCGTCCAGAGGTCGGCCACCTGTGCTCCGTTCCAGTATGCGTAGAAGTCAAGTGCTTCGGTTGTCATGAGGATTCCTTACTGGGTGATGCCGCTGCCCGGCATCGTGGAAAGCGCCTCGATGGCGGAGTCACCGTAGATGGTGCGCTGAAGGTGAGAGATGTAGGAAAGGAGACTCGAGACCTGGGAGACCCTGCCTGACATGACCTTTTCACGGCTCAGAAGCTCGGCTCGAAGGACGTCGCAACGGGCGACAAGCGTTTGGGCGTACTCGGTCGCCTGACTGTTGGCCGATTTGGCGGACGAGGACGATACGACGCTCTTGGCGTCCTCGGTGAGCTGTCCGACTGCGGTGAGGATCGCCTCGTAGGCTGCGACTTGGGCGAACGTCTGGAGCATGCCGTCGGAGAAGTTGATCATTCGCGGAGAGGCGGCGAGTTCGGCCAGTTTGAGAAGCGGCAGGGAGGAGATCGTGGCGAGCATGGTCATCTCCTCTGCAGTGACTCTGGAGACGTCCCTGTAGACAAGCGAACTCCTGTAGTTCGTCATGGCCTTGTAGATCTGGTTGTTGAGATTGACGTCGCTGTAGGTGGTTCTGGTCGGATTGAGGCACTTGTCCTTTTCATCGCACTTGTAGACGACGGCCTCCGTGGGAATCTTGTCCGAGCCGGGTTCGCCGAGGACGGCGTTGAGAAGGTCGAGTGCGGGGAAGTTGCGTTCCTCGATGGTGGTGCTCGTGCCCGAGCCCTTCTTAACGAAGACGCGGGTGCCGATGAGCGACATCATGACCTCGCGCTTTTCCTGAGTGAGGCGCTGAGAGCCCTTGCCCGAGATGAGGAGGGCCCAGGTGAGATTGATTTCGGAAGCCTCGACGATGTTGCCGCCGGTGTCAGTGCGCGTGGGCGCGCTGGAAACAACCTTGCCGCCGTCAGCACGGGTGAGGGAGTCGGCGTCGTGAGCGTCTTCGGCCTGACCGAGACTGCGCAGGGAATTCCTCGCCTTGTGGCCGAGTGACGAGATCCATTCGTTGGGTCCCGCGTTCATGATGTTCTCGGCGACCTGACAAGAGTCTCCGAGCATGCTGGCGTAGCGCATGAGCATGTCGCGGAACTGAGAGATCTGTTCGTTGAGGTCGGGTGCGAGCGACTGGAGGGCTGCATGGAAGGCGAGCCCGGGCAGGGCCGTGCCGATCGAGCGCACGAAGCTCACGAACTCGTCCTTCGACGGAATGGAGAAGGCGCCGAGGAAGACGTCGATGCCGCCGCAGCCGGCCTTGAGTTCGGGTCCCTGAAGGTAATAGGGTTGGAAATCCTCACGATTGGCCTTGAGGATGAAGCGGCCGCCCGTGACGGTGTCCATCGAGGCGGATGCGTAGAGGCCCGGAGCCGTGTAGCTGCTCTGAAGGCTGGCGTCGTCATAGAACTCCTGAAGGAACCCGGCCTTAGAGGTGCAGGGCGGGAGCGCAAGGAGGACGAGGAGAGGCAGAAGCGCAGGCTTTGGCAGATGAGGTGCAAATGAGTTTCTTCTTTTCATGGGCTGAGTTTCTTGGTTGGAGATTTTTCGTCAATCAATGTGCTGGTCGGCGTACGGCGTCAGCGAACGGGTTTCGGGTTGAGCGTGGCACCGGCGTGAGGGATCACGACGGGCGGAGTATCGGCAGTTTGGGCGGGCGGCATCCTGAGCGCAGGATCGGGCGGCAGGAGCGGAGAGCCAGTGGGCGCGGAGCGGCCCCTGATGTGCGGTGTGTCTTCAAAGCCCGAGGGGTTCGAGAGGATGAAGACGAGGCGGCGCGAGAGTTCCTCGCCCGAAACCGCGCCTGCGGCGATGAGCATGCCGTCGCGACCGGCAAGTCCTCCGCGCAGGAGTGCGAAGTCGGGGCGTGACATGGCCTTGGGGTTGGGCACGAGAATGACGGCGGGCAGGGTGTTGACGCCGAGCTTCTTCGCGCGGCCTGCGTCGGGTTGCACGAGGTCGAACCCTTCGAAACCGGGAACGGCAGATCCGGCGGCGGGTGCATTGATGCCGTCGGCAACGGCGAGGAGCTCGAGTCCCCAGGTGTTGGCGAATGCACGAACGGGTCCGGCGGCGACCTGCGTAAGGGGATCGCCCTTTTTGCCGATGAAGAGAAGGCCTGCGTCGCCCTGAAGGGACTTGACGAGCGCATGCGACTTGTCGCGCTTTATGGCACCGAGCTCGACGGTGGCGAAGTTGGCGGACGGTGCGGTCGTGGTCCAGTCGTAACCGGGGTTCAGCATTCGGCCGAGCTGCCAGGCCTGCGCAAAGCGGGCGGAAAGCGCGAGAAGGTGCGCGTTGATCGCCTGATAGGACTGCATGTTGGCGGGCGACGGATTCATGATGGCCGTGTTGAGGCGGCGTTCGCGTTCGCCTCGAAGATCCTCGACGGTCTTGAAGGCGGTGAAGTCCTCGGGGTCGAAGGGCTTTTCATCGGGCATGACGACAGACTGGGGTTCGGGCGGCTCGACGGTAGAGCCCGGTCGCATGTCGGGCACCGCGTTGTCGCCGTAATAAAGGAAGGGACGATCGGGATCTGCCCAGACGTCCTCGTCCCACCAAGTGGACGGATGACGAACGTCGGGTGAATCGTGAGGACGAGCGGGGGCGTAAGACGCGAATTCGCCCTGCGCATTCGAAAGGGATGAATCGAGCGGATGGCCGCCTGTGGACGGAAGAGGTCCTGCGAATGCGTCAGCAACGGTGCCTGCAAAAAGGAGCGGGCAGAGCGCGGCGAGGATCATTTCGGTGATGATGTTGATCTTCATGGTCGGTGTTTGAATGGACGAAAGGTTCACTTCGAGCTCGGGGTGGAGGGGCCGCCCGTGCCGTCGGGTTTCGTGGGCTGGTCTTTGGAGGCGACGGTGTCGGAAGCGCCGGGGAGCTTGGCCGTAGTGGCGAGTTCCCCCTTGACCATGGCCTCGATGCGTTCCTTGGCGCGTGCGGCCGCGGCCTCGGCGGAAATGTTTCCGCGGGCCGTGACTTCCTTGACGATGTCGGCGATGAATTCGGAGAGGTCCATCTTCGAGAAGTCGAGCTTTGCGAATTCGTCGATCGTGAAGCCGCGGGCGTCGGGCTTGATGGGGTTGCCGAAGTCGCGTCCGAGCTGCGGGCGGCCCTGCTCGTTGAGAATGCGGGCAAGGCGGGAGTTGAAGCAGACGTGCTTTTCGGCGGTCTCGACGCAGCCGAGCCCCGTCACCTTCTTCTCGCAGGTGGTGCCCACGTAGTGGCAGAGTCGCTGGGTCTTCGCGAGCGCGGTGCGCTGGTCCGTTGCGCGGCAGCTCTGGTACTTGTTCCAGAACTGGCTGGCCATGGCGGAGACGAAGCCCGCGGACGAGAAGTTGAAGGTCCAGCCTGCGGACTCGGAGTACTGGGCGGTTGCACCCCAGAAGGAGAACGTGGGGGAGTAGGCACCCGTGCCCGACGAGCCGTAGATCTTGTTGAGGAGCCACGAGGTCTTGTCCGACCAGGAGAGGAGGTCGTAGACGTAGGGCGAGCCGATCCACTTGACGAATTCGACGCCTGCGGCAACGCCGAAGAGGAGGTACTGGCCGAAGGCGGCGTTCGAGGTGTTGGGGGCAGCGTCGGCGCGGCAGCAGGTCTCGGCCGCCATGCGGTCGCGGCAGGTGGAGACCGTGCCGCCGAAGAATTCGTTGACGTTGGTGTCGCCGTAGACGGAGAGCTGCCGTCCGATCTCAAGCTGAAGGATTGCGTCGATGAAGTCGCCGTCGGCCGTGTCGCCCACGTCCTGGCACTGGTCGCCCACGCAGATCTGACCGTCGCAGACCTGGCCCACGGAGGCGGAGAGGCCGGGACGCGTGCACGAGTAGACGCGTGAGGGTCGGGGACAGTCGGTGCTGCCGTCGGAGCAGGTTTCGGAGACGAGCTTGCAGGACGGGTCCTTCTCGTACTCGAGACATTCGTTGCCTTCGGCCCTGCAGGTCCACTTCTCCTCCCATGCCCAGCAGGCGCGGTAGGCGGGACGGCCTTCAACAAAGCGCAGGCCCTCGCCCTCGATGCAGGTGCGGGACGCCAGTAAGCAACCCGACGAATTGTCGGTGGTGCTCGCGCGCGAGAGGAGCGAAAGGGAAGCAGTCATGACGGAGCCGTCGTCAAGGAGATAGTCGTCGCTCTCGCGCCAGTTCGTGACCGTCATGGCCTTGAGGAAGGTGGCGGGTGAGACGGATTCGGAAGTGACGGAGTCCGTGCAGACATAAGTCGACTCGGTTCGGCGACAGTTGCCGTCGGTGTCCGTGAGGGTACATTCGGGCTCGGCCGCAAGCATGCAGTCGCCCGAACCCGAAAGGTTTTTCAGGGAGCCGCAGGTGTCGGTCGAGGACGAGGTGCAGGTCATGGTCGTGCGGTATTCGAGACAGGGGAGGACGCCCGCGGGGTCGGTCTTCACGCAGACCCTGGAATTGACGGTGCAGTTTTCGCCCCGGGCGGCCGCATCCTCGAGCTCCTTCCGGCAGGCCGAGTCGTCTTCGGTCACGTCGCCGGGCGTCGTCACGACGTCGTCGGTGATGATGTCGTCGCCGATGACTTCGTCACGCGTGCAGCGATAGGTCGAGGACCAACGCACGCACACGCCGTGTTCCTCGGTTTCGCAGACGGGGTCGGTGAGCTTTTGGCAGCCCGCGAGCTCGAGCTTCTGGCAGGAGGCCGCGCCGTCGACGGAGGGACAGAGGATCGTGCGTTCGGTCACCCAGCAGACGGGGTTGGCGGAGACGAAGTGTCCCTCCCAGTTTTCGACCTCGATGTCGCGCGCGTCGTCGTCGAGGCAGACTTCGGCCCCGATGATGCAGCCGGCAGGGATTTCGCCCTTGGTTTCCTTCGAGTAGGAGACTGTGACGGAGGTGTCGTCGATGCGGATGCCTTCGCCCGAGGGTTCGGACTTGCAGACAAAGTCGGTCGTGGTCTCGAGGCAAATGCCGCCGGACTCGGCCGAACAGACGGGCGCGGAGAGCGTGCAGTCAGTGAGCGTCGGATTGGCGTCGACCGTGCAGCGAGAGCCCGCGGGATTGACCGTCACGCAGGTAAAGGTGTTCTCGTAGCGAATGCATTTCCCGGAATTGTTGTTCTCGGCGCAGACGCGGTTCTCGAGCGTGCAGACGGGATCAGCCGCCTGAACGAGGTTCGGCAGCGGGAGAAGAAGAGGGAGGAGCGAAAAGAGGCGGCGCATGTCAGGAGCCCTCCGCAGTCGCAGCCGTCTTGGGGCGGATCGAGGCGCAGTGGTCGACCCATTCTTCCTTGATGTAGTAGGACTCGTTCACGTAGGTGAGGGTGAGCCTCATGGAGCCCGTCATGTAACCGTTGTAATAGACGCGGGCTCCGAGCTTGGCCGTGCAGGTGGGGCCGGAGCATTCACGCTTCGTCCATTCGTAGTCGGCCTTGCAGCTGCTGTTCGTACGGTGGGCGATGTTTCGGAGGGTGTAGCCGAGCGAGATTCGCGTGGACTTGAACCCCTTCACCTGGATGGCCAGATAGGAGGAGTTGCCGCAGGTGTGCTGGCCGATGAGGACGTCGCCGTCGGAACAGGGGTCGTGGCTGAGACTGTATTCACCGTTGACGCGTGCGGTGGTCTTGTCGCCCAGGACGCAGCCGTGGTCGTTGTTCGACTCGAGGACTTCACTGCACTTGACCGTTTCGGTCGTGGCGTCGGTGGAGGTGCACACGCCCGAGAAGATCGCGCGTGCGACGGCCGAGGTCTCTTCGGTGACGGTACCGGAGGCGGCGGAGGATTCCTTGCCGAAGAAGCATCGCTCGGTCCAGACGGAGGATGCGGGCTTTCCTGAGACGGTCGTGAGGCAGGAGCGCTCGGAGGACGTGCCTTCGCCTTCGGCGCATGCAAAGTACTTTGCCGTGACCTTGCCGATCTCGACGGGGCCGATGCGGCAGGCCTTCTCGTTCCACCAGCCGCCCGCTCGACAGGTCTTCGTCACCTCGACGGGGTCGGCTTCGATGGTCACGTCCTTGCAGGTGTCGTTGTCGTCCGGCGTTACGGTCGGATTGTTGACGATCTCGTCGCGACCCGCGAGCACGTCCTCGCCGATGACGGGACGCTCCGGGAAGCCCTTGTCGAGCACCTGAATGGCGCGGCAGGTCGTGTCGGTCTTGCCGCGACACTCGATCACGGTGGCTTCGGCCGAACCCGTGAGCGTGCCCTTGCCGTCGGCCCAGAGGTTCTTGACGTCGTCGAGACCTTCGGTCGACCCGCCGCCCACGGCATCAAGCACGCCGTCGTGGTTCGCCATGATCCCGTCGATGTCGGGAAGCTGAGTGTTGCGCGCAGCGGCAACGGCCTCGGCAACCGTCACGGCGTGCGAGGGCAGGGCAATGGAGAGACCGAGAGCGAACGTCATGAGGGAAATGAGACGTCGAACGGGAACTGTACGGGTCATGGCTCTCAAAGAGGTGTAGAGATTGGGTTCCAGGGCGCGGTTTTGGGTGTTCAGGGCGCGATTCGGCCGAGCGGCGTTCCGTCGAGTACGGTTTGAAGGGCGGCGACGCGGGTGCGGTCCGATTCGTCCATGACGGCCTCGGCGAGCGTGCGACGCCACTGAGAAAGGGCCGAGACGATGGAGGCCGTGCCCGAGACCGCATAGACGCTGCGGCCGATCGTGAGGAGAACGGCGGGTGCGGTGGGCGCGGCGGTCATCACTTCGTAAACCTCTTCGGTTTTCGCATCGAGCCTGCCGCCCGCCTCTAGACCCTCTTCGGCAAGGGCCAGAAGGAAGGCGAAGCGTTCAGGATGGATCGCGGCTCCGAAGCCTGCGTCAACGAGCGGCGCAAGACGTTCGGACGTTGCTTCAAAGTCGGTCCGGTAACCCGTCGGGGTGCGCGTCACGGGGAGACCTCGAACGAGGACCTCGACGTCCGCAGCGTCACCCACGAGCTTGAGTTCCTCGGCCGCCGTCTCAACGAGCGAGGACGTCATCCCCGTGTCGAGCAGAATCGTGATGCGGGGTCGCCAAGTGTTCGAGTTGTCGGACTTCGAGTCCGAAAAGGCTTCAGGAGACGAAGAGGCGGAAGGCGCGGCGGCGAGCTCAGTAGACGGAGCCTTCTCCACTTCACGGACCTTGGGCGCAATCGTGGCGGACGAGGGTTCGAGAGCAGTGCCTGCGGGTCCTGAAGCGAAGGCGGCGGGGAGAAGAAGGCAGGAAAGGGCGGCAGCGCCGAGCGTGGACACAAAATTCATGACGGCTTTCCTATTAATGGAGGGTTTTAGATGCAGCGGGGCGCACGGCGGGTACGGAGAGGTCGATCGACTCCTTCGAAGCAAGGCCGGCGGGGACGGGCGAATCCGGAATCCCGTCGGCATTGAGCGCAGGGCCCAGACGGAGATTTCCGACGGCGTGAGTTTCACGAGGGCGGGCCAGTGATTGAGACCGAGACGGCGCGTGAGGACCGAGCCCTGGTCTGCCCAGACGCGCATGCCGAGCTTTTCCTGAGCGAACGCAACGCTGCCCGCCGCCACGACGGGACGAATGGCGAAGGAGGCGGTGGAGAGCATCCTCATCGCGAAGTTGACCTGGCCGCCCGCACGGGAGTCGAAGAAGAGAAGGAGGTGGCTCACGTCGTTGAAGAGCTCGGCGCGCCTGATGTCCTCAACCGAAAGACCCGTGGGTCTGCGAATGAGCGTGCTCTTGACGGCCATCGGACGGAATTCAGGAAAGACCCGGGACCGCATCCATTGAATGAGCGTCTCTTCCATTCGCTTCACACGGCGGGACCATTCACCCGACTCCACGGCAATGCGGGCGTTGGCCTTGAGGATCTCCTCGAAGTCGGGGTCCGACGAGGTCTGCACGGGATGGTCGGCAATGAGCGTCGTCACCTCGTAGTGCTGAGAAGGTTCGGACGTGCAGGCGGCTTCGGCCGAGTCGGCAAGGCTGATCAGGAAGACCGATGCGGCGGCCGGAATGCAGACGAGCAGGCAGAGGCGAAGCGCCGAGGCGCAGAGGCGCTCGATGAGGTTGGGCCTCACGAAAAGGCTCCGGCTGATGGGGTCGTCGGGCGCAAAGGGCGGCGTGTCGTTGGATTCGTGCTTCATGAGAATCTCCATTGTCTTTCTGTGGGTTTTGGGTTTATGAATTCCCGCAAAGGACTTGAATGCAGGGTGTTGTCGGGCTCATCCGCCCCATTTGGCGGACATCGAGCAGCAGTCGCGGCGTCGCCAGACGAGTACCACGCCGTCCTCGCCGCCGGGACTCCAGCTCTTTCCCGAGCCCGAGACGACGGTGGTGCGCCCGAGCGGGCTGCAGCAGGAGCCGTCGGTGTTCTTCCCCGAGTGCGCGGGCCAGACGATCTGGGTGCGCCAGACGTCCTTTCGCATCAGGGGCTCGTAGAAGGACTCGCAGAGCCCCTTCGAGCCGTGGGCGGCAAGAAGCAGCCCCTCGCGCGAGAGCTTCATCGCAAAGCGGTGGGTCATCAGCTGCCAGACGGCCGTGTGGGAGGTGAGCGAAGCGCTCCAGCCCGTGAGCGGAAAGACGTTCCCCTGACAGCCCGAGCACCAGTAGAGGGAGTTCTGGGGAAGGCCCGAAGAGGCGGACGTGCAGTCGGCGGCGCACGCGCCTTGGGCGATCGGATTCGCAAAGAGCGCGGCGTCCGGGTTCAGGATGAAGCTCGAGAGCGTGTCGTCCCATAGGGGATCAAGTTCGGACATGTAGGCGAGGTCGAACGTCTGCTGGTCCAGACACCCGTCGTCAAGAAGCGCCTCGAGAATGAAGAGCCAGGGCGTCGCGTACCAGTGGACCTGACGAAAGTCCGTGTGCCGCTTCATCGAGCCGTCGGGCTCGTGCGAATGCACCTTCACGTGGTCTGAGATGCGAAGCCCCATGTCGCCCATGTTCACGCCGCCCATCGAGGGAAGACACCCCGCATGACGAACGATCTCCGCCGTACGAAGGGGCTCCCAGAAGCTGAACGTGACGCCGGCTCTCAGGTTGAGGCCTTTGCCACAGGTGCAGAACGGTCCGCCCGCACCCGTGTCGGGGTCGGGCAGAACCGAGGTGGTGAGCGAGGCCTTGCCGCCGATCTTCACGGGAAAGACGCAGCTCCAGCAGACGTCGGTCACGGGATTGAGAATCTCGCCCTGACAGACCGTGGCGGCATTCACCGTGAGGGCTGCGACGAACATCGCCGCGCCCGGAAGAAGAGAGGAAAGCGAGCGCATCAGGCGTTCTCCTCAAGTCGGGCGAGACGGGCGGCTCTTTGGGTCTTGCGTTCTTCGCGCTGCTTTGTCCTGCGTTCGGCCCTTTGGGCAAGCTCGGCCTCACGGAGTTCGCGTGCGCCGTCGGCGAGCTTTTCGAGAATCGAGGTCATTTCGTTTCTCACGGCCACGTAGTTCTCGCGCTGGCGTGCGGCGGCTTCGAGTGCCTTTTCGTCGACTTCAAGCCCGCGGCGGGCGGAGTTGTCGAGCGCAAGCGTCACGGAGAGGAGCGACTTGAAGCGCTCGGCCCAGACGCAGGCTTCGGCTCCCGTGAAGGCGGGAACATTGCCCGCCCTTGCGGCCTCGTCATAGGCGTTGATGAGACCGATTTCGGCAAGGGTCTTCATCCAGGGGGCGAGCTTCTCGCCGTCGCGAAAGCCCTTCGGGTCGACGCGGCCCGTGGCGCAGGTCACCGTAAAGCCGCCGAGGCGGGGTTCGATCAGGCAGGGTGTCTTGTCGACGGCAAGGAGCGCACGCAGAAAGCCGCGCGTATCGACGACGAGCGGAATCTCCCACGCGTCGAACGGATTCGTCGCGGGGACGCTGTCGCCCGCATAGACGACGGCAGTCTGCGGATCGGCGGTCCAGCAGTCGGTGACGAGCTTCACTGTGTAGGCGTTGATGCGGTCGATGAAGACGAGCGGACGACGGTGCTTCCAGACGTCGGCAGCACCTCGTCCGAAGAGAAGCGAACGGCCGACGGCCAGATGCACGCGCGAAGAACGCTCGGACGTGAGCGCATGGGCCCAGCGCACGAGTCCTGCGGCACGCGAGACTTCACGCGAGGCCAGATGGCCGTCGTGACGGGCATCCCAGGGAATGGCGTGGTACGTGCCCGTGAGCCTTGCGGTGACGGCGGGGCAGAGCGCGCGCTCGCGGGCTTCGCGTTCGGAAATCCCCTCGGGATCCTTCTCGCAGGCCCTCGTCATGGCGCGGGCGTGGCGTTCGGCCGCAAGGCCGCACGCTTCGAGCACGTCACGGGCTTCGGAAACGGTGAGCGTGTCGAGCCTAGAGGCCAGACGCCTGCCGTTGGCCACAAGGCCGTCGTGCCCTAAACGCAGGAGCGCTGCCATCACGGCCTCGGCCGTCGCACCGCCCGTGCCCTTGAGGTACTGCGAAAGCTCGACCGTCAGAAAGCCCGCGGCCGACACGTCGGGCCAGGAGCGGATGCGCCTCCGGAGCGCACGCTCGTAGAACTGCTCTCCGGGCTCCACGGCGACGTTGCTCTTCGGAGCGGGCGAGACGGGCGCGGAGCCCTTCACGCCCGAAGGCGGGGTCACTTGATTCATGTCTGTGCTCTTTATCGAATGGCTTTTGTCAGCGTTGTTTGTCAGCGGTTTTTGACGGGAGCAGCTTCGGCGGAGGCCGAAGGTGCGGACGTCGTGGCGCTGGGAACGGCCGTCATGGCGGCGGAAAGTCCCGAGGGACTCATGAGGCCCGAGACCACTTCGCGTGCGGCAGTGGCCGACACGTTCTTGAGGCCGAGGCGCTCGATGACGAGGTGAGTCACGTCAAGCGTGCGCCCCGTCGTGGAATGAGCGGTGTCGGGCATGGCCAGCACCGCAGATCGCGAGAGGACAGGCGCGCCCGCCATGTCGGCTGCCTCCATCACGGCGGCCCTGAAGAGACGGTCGTCAAGCGGCAGCGACATGCGTGAGGCTTCGTTGTCCGTGACGATGATCTTTCTGAGTTCACCTGTCAGGTACACGCGCTCGACTTGAGGAGCCGTTCGGCCCGTCGGAATTCCCCTGGCGTCAAGGAGCGCCGTCATCAGCATCAGGTTCCTGATCTCCTCGTCGGCCACGACGGCCGTGACCGACACGGGCGTGTGCATGACCGTGAGGTCGGGCACGACCGACTTCGCCGTCGTCCAGGCGGCAAAGGCGGCCACGGAAGAGACGCAGGCAACGGCAAGCGCCGCCCTCAGACACCCCTCGAGCCCCGACCTGCGTTCATGAAGGCGGTTGAGCCTTTCACGAACGATGTCAAGACGCGATTCGCGCTCCTCTTCTTCACCGCCTTCGGCCTTCCAGGCGCGAGTCTGGTGCGGGGTCGGAAAGCCGCCGAGCGTCTCGTGCGTGCCCGTGCGGACGGGAACGCGGGGACCGGGCTTCGGGCCGCGGCACGACACGCGCTGGTCGCGGGATTCACTCTCCGCCATCACATCCTTTTCCCAGGCATCCATGAGGCGGGCATAGGCTTCGTCACGCTCGACCTGAGGACGTTCGTCCTCGTCAAACGCATAGCGCGGCGGACGACGCACGTCGACGAGCGCGTTTTGCTCAGCCTCGGCATCGCGCACGCCGTTTCCCCAGAGCGAGTTCCAGCTCTTGCTGCGGGCCTCCTCGTTCCGGTCGGGAACGGAATCCGAATCACCTTGCTGAGAGGGATCCTTCTCGAACGCCGGATTGCCGCGCTCCATCTGCTCAATCTTCCTGGAGACCAGCATCGAAGCCAGTTCGGCACGCGTGGGCTGGGTTCGGGCGTGAAGCCTGAGCAGGGCCTGCCTCGCCGTATGCTCGGCATCAATGCGCTCGGCCTCGAGGTCCACGGTCCTTGACGGATCGGCGGGTTCCTCAACGGGCGGCTTGACGCGCACGGGCGTGCGGCGGCCGGAGAGAACCTCGGTCGCGTGATAGGGACGCCCCTGACTGTCGAGCTCAACGTGTTCGGGGGCCTCGGCCGCGGGACGGATAATGGAAACGGGCTTCTTCACGGGCCGGTCGGCAGAAGACTGATCGTCATCGTCGTCAGGCTCGTCATCATCGATCTCATCGTCGTCGGCTGATTCGGAAACCGAGACCGCCGGGTCGGTAATGTCGTCGTAGTCCTCCTCTTCGTCTTCTTCGCCGTCGATGTCGATGATTCGGGAACCGTTCGGGGACTGACTGACGGAAGGCTCGAGGACAGGTGAAGATGCCGCTTCGTTCGTTTCGTCCGCGGGTTTCCCGCGGACTTCTCCGGGCGCAGGACGGTCGTTCGCCTTCATGTCCGTCATGACCCCGGACGGGGCCTCATCCATCAGCAGGGAGAGGACGGGCTTGACGTGGGTGACGGGCGTTGCGGGTGCGGCGGACGTGACCGGGCCTTCGGGCTTCTTCGCGGCTTTCGCTTCCTGAGTTTTCTGAGCGGGCTTCGCTTCGGGCATTTCCGAGGGCTTTTTCACGTCTTCGGTCCTGGCCTGCTGAGCCTTGGCCTTCGCCCGGGGCTTCTTCGCCTTCTCCTCGGACGGGAGAAAACGGCCCGTGGCGTCACGCTCGGGCATCTTGATGGGGGCGGACGGCTTCTTTGCAGCGGCCTTCTGCGACTTATCCGTCTTCTTTGCGGGAGCAGCGGCCTTCTCGTCGGACATCGTCTCCTCCTTCTTCCTGTTGATCTGCGGCATGGCGCGCACGGTCTGCACGGGCGGAAGGCCGGCGGATTCTCCTGCGGCCGCGGGTTCCCTGCGCTCGGGCATTGCGCCTGCACGGGCCTTCTCGATCTTGTCCTGAAGGGCGGCGTCGGCTTCCTTCGCGGTCTTCCTTCTTGCCGTCGTGCTCACGCCTCGGGCCGACTTCGGCTCGATCGAGGGCTTCTTCGGAGCGGAGGCCGGCTTTTCGTTCCTGTCGGTCTTTTCCGTCTTTTCGCTGCTGTTCTTTTGTTCGGTCATCGGTCGGATTCCTGATTTCGGTTGAGGGCTGCAAGGGCTTCGGGCGTGGGTTCGAATGCGCCGTTGGCGACGGCGCTCACGGAAGCGGCCATCGTTGCACCCGCCTCGCGCCATGCATTGACGGCGGAGACTTCGGCGGGCAGCGACGAGTAGAGAACCTGCATGAAGCGGTCAAGCACGAGGCGTCCGATCGCGGGCGGCGCATCGCCCACCTTCACGATCATTTCGGACCACGCTCCGCGAACGGTCGTGAGTGACGGCAACGCCGCCCTGAACCACGGGTCGGTCGCGAGCTGCCCCTTCGCCTCAAGGCTCGAAAGACATTCGGCGTCCTGCCTCAGATAGATGCGCGTGTCGGCGCAGCTCCAGGCGGCCTCGGCCGTCTCGCTCTTGAAGAAGTCTGCAAGCGACTGCGTGGCAACCACGAACCCGCCCTTGTGCTTTCGCGCACGACGAAAGCCCGAGGCGATGAACTTCCCGCTGTGGCCCGAACCCATCAGGTCCCAGGCTTCGTCGATGAGGACGAGCTTCACGGTACGGCGGTCGAGCGACATCGTCTTTTCGATCCAGAGCATCAGCGTCATCAGAACCGCCTGACGAAGCGCGGGGTGAGCGGAGAGGCCCTCGAGCTCGAGCACCGTAAGGCGGCTGCTGAAGTCGATCGGACGGCCCGAGCCGTCGAACCAGCGCGCGAGCGGACCATTGAGGTAGGGCTCGAGCTGCATGCGCAGGTCGTCAAGTCGCCGGTCGTGAACGGCGCGTTCGGCAAGAAGCGCATCGAGGTCGGCAAGGGTCGCAAGCCTTCCCTGCATCGCCGCCATCTGAGCGGCCGAGGCCGTGAGCTGAATGAGCACGCTGCGCTCGAGGTCGGGAAGAGGACGGCCGGGCGAGACGAGTTCGCCCAGAATCGACACCACCGATTCGATCCCTTCGGAGCGGTCGTCGCCCGCAAGGGCCTCGAGGATCGCAAAGGGATTGAGATCCCAGACGTGCTCCTTGTCGAAGACGAGAAAGGCCCCGTCGAGCACTGCGCAGGTCTTTTCATAGGAGCGCCCCACGTCGATGATCCAGACGAGCCCGCCCTGCGCGAGGCAGCTGAAGGCCAGCTGGTTCATCACGACGGACTTGCCCGAACCGGGCTTGCCCACGATCGTCACCGAATAGTTCCCGCTCGCGTTCGCAAAGGGATCCACGTGCATGATCTGGCCGCGACGGCCCACGAGCGTGAGAAGCGGAGTCCTGCGGTCACGGTCGTCGCGAATCGGCGTTCCCTGCCACTCGGTCATCACGGGCGAGCCGCAGATGCCGGTCGCAAGAGTCCTGCGCTGTATGCGGAAGCTCCTCTTCATGTCCTCGACGAGAAGCGGACCCGCACACATCGGAAGGGCTCCCATCAGGGCCTGCGCATGAAGGCAGGTCGTGCGCCTCACGTCCATGCCCGCCTTGCGTGCAATGGACTGGGCGGCGTGAACGGCCTCGGCCTCAAGTCCCGCAGGTGCAAGGAGCAGGTACTGGTGCGCCACGCGCGCGATGCCCCCTTCGGTCTGGAAGCTGTTGACGGCAATCGTCCACTGGCGCGCCTTTTCGGGATACCAGGGACTGATCTGCGAGACGGGCGTGTGCGACATCTGCAGCGCACGCATGCGGTGGCCTTCGGCCTTGACGCGCTCGGAGGCGGAGTCAAGAACCGCGATGATGCTCGTGAAGAGGAAGGGGCACGGAATCTGATGGCCGCCACGACCGAGCTCGCCGAGCATCTGGCTTGTGAGGGCGAGCGAGATGTGCCCGCCGTAGTGTTCGATCCCAAGCCCCACGACATGAACCGCGGACTTCCTGTCAAGCGTCTCGAATCGGATGCGGTGCTTCTCTACCGTCACCTCCGTGTCGGCCTTCATCACCTGAACGGACGGAGGCTCGAACGGGTTCGCGGACGGACACACGAAGTCGCCCGAGCGCATGAGCTGCGGGTTGAGGATCTCGGAAGCCGTGCCGACGAGCACGTCCGCATCCCACACGCCCATGAAGAGCCCCGCCTGCTCGAGCACGGCGGAAATGGCCCTGCGCGCGGTGAGGACCTTTTCACGGACCTCCTCGTCGTCGGGCTTCGTCGTCGGAACGACAACCGTGAGCCAGACTCGCCAGTGCCTCGGATACACGGGAGCCTGGGGCGTGAGCTGCTCGACCGCACCCTTCACGAGGTTTTCGGCGGCCCAGTTCGTGGCCGTGTCGATGATCCCTTCGGCTTCCGGGCTCAGCGGCGGAAACCCGTCGGGCACACGTGCTTCGGGAACCATCAGCTCTGCAATGCCCCTTACGGCCGACGACGCGAAGGCCGTGATCGAGAGGACGGATCCGGCTTCAAGCGGAGCCGCGAGGCCGATGAGTGTCTTCTCCATCTCGGACGTGACGCCCGTCTGCGGAAAGATCTCGATCGCAAAGCCGAGTCCCTCGGGGTTTTCGGGCTTGTCGCCCTTCAGCGTGAAGAGGCCGTCTGGCGTGGCGGACTCCCAGGGGAGCGCCGTTGAGAATGCGTCGACGCGCTCGCCCGTACCCGGAATGAAGCCGGGAATCCCGGAGGAGACCTTCAGGTTCTCGTGTCCTGTCCTGATCCGCCGAAGGATTTCGATGAATTCCCTGACGGGATTCTTTGAGGAGGTCATCACGGGTTCTCCTCAGGAGCCTTCATCTTTTCCGCGAGGACGTCGGGGTCATAGGGCGTGCCCTTGAGGGCCGCCTTCTGGGCTTCGATGAAGCGGCGGCTGCCGTCACCGAGCGAAGAGGCGACGTCTGACTCTGATGCACGAACTCTCGGGACCGAAGTCTGAGCGTGCTTCAACGCCGAACGACGGCGCTCGAAGGGAAGGCGCACGACGGCGGAGCCCCTGTCGGCGCTTTCGGCTCGCCGCCGGGCTGCGGCCCAACGGGCGTCAAAGGCGCGGGCGTGGATCATCTCGCCCTCATGAAAGTCGCCTTCGTCGTCCGTCCAGGGCGCGATCCAGATGGTCACGATCACCTCGGGGAGGCGCTTGGGCGAAGAGCGGCGCTCAGGCGCTCGTACGGCGGGTGCGGCTACGGAAGCCTGAGCCGCATCGGCCTTCACCGTCTGGACGGCGGGACCCGCAGGCGTTTCGTCGGCGGCCTTTCCGTTCGTGCCTTCAATTTCTGGAAGGCCCTTCGAGGCGGCCTCGATTGCCTTGTCGCGTTCGATCCTGTCGGGCGTGCGGCCGCGGACGCTGTCCTCGTAGGTGTCGGAGAGCGAACGACAGGAGACCCCCGGCGTCATCGGGCAGCTGAAGTCGTTATCGGCGTTGAGGCCCGTGAGGGTCCCGCAGCCCGAGAGGGCGAGGGCAAGGGGAAGTGTGGCAAGTGCAGGGGCCGTGCGGCGCAGAAGGCGTGCGGTCTCGTTTCGAATCATGGCTGGATTCCTGTGTTGTGTTTGTCGTTATCGCTTCGAGGGATCGGCGAGCAGCACGCCCTGCGAGAAGACGAGGTCGACGGAGCGGCCGGCATCCACCTCAAGCACGGGGAAGATGCGGTCGGCGAGTCTCAGGTAGTAGTCGGTGATGCGGTCCATGGAGTCGGAGAGGCCTTCGCCCATGCCGGACATCCAGGCGTTCTTGTATCGCTTGCTCTGCGTGCCCGTGATCGACGTCGTCACCTCCTCGGAAGAGCGGGTGATCGATTCGCCCAGCCCCGAGAGCAGGCCGACGGAGAGCGCAGAGGCAATGGCCTGACCCGATCGGGTCACGAGCTTTCCTCTCACGCCCACCTTGCCGTCCTCGCCCACGGCGTAGCCGGAGACGCGCACGTCGAGTGCTTCTCCCTTCTTGCCGACGCAGGAGAGCCGGTCGAGCCTCACGAAGGCGCGCTCGGAAGAGAGGTCGCCCGTGGCCGAGGCGGTCACGTGGCAGGCCGTCACCTGACTGCGCCAGGCATTTGGCAGCACGGCCGTGTCCTCAAGACGGATCACCATCGGAAGCGGCTGGCTCGCAGCACCTGCGCCCGTGGAGGCATAGACCCCCGTCAGCAGCCTGCCCCGCACGAAGGAGCCTGCAGGCAGGTAGTCCTCGACGGTCGTGCCCGCGGCCCTGTTCACCTGCAGAGGCGTGTCGGGGTTGAGCGTGGGCGAAGGTCCCACACGGGGTGCGGGCGGCGTCGGTGGGGCGGGAGGCGGCAGCGTCACCATCGCGAGCCTCGGGCCCGAGACCGCCTGTCGCGCCGCCGCATGCGCTTCATCCGGAACCTTCACGCCGCCCGAGATGTCGGGAAGCGCGGGGACGATTGAAGAGGCGGGCTCGTTCGTGTTTCTGGCGGGATCGGTGTGAAAGACCTTTCCGGGAGTCTTCGAGCCGAACTGGGAGGAGAGCTTCGAGATGTAGGCCGCATCGTCGTTTGCCTTGAGCAGGCTCTTGATGCGGGCCTCGGTCTCCTCGGGCGTTTCGCCCGGACGGGGCGTAAGGCCCGCGCGTCCTGCGATCGCCTTGAGGTCCTTGACTTCGCTTGTCTGCGTCTCGAGCCGGGACTTCTGGTCGGCGATGATCGCGCGCAGTCGCGTCTCGGTTGCGGCGGCCTCGCGTTGCACTTCCTCGATCCTGCGGCTGAGCGCAAGGAAGTTTGCGTCATAGCGGGCGATGAGCACGTCCTTGTCCGTGCCGTCGGGGCGCAGCGTGATCATGGCCGCTTCGGGCGGAGCCTTGCGGGCGGGCTTGGTGTCGGATGCCTCGACAGCAATGAAGGCGATGATCGCCAGAGTGGCGAGGATCGTGGCGGCGAGCGCCTTCTGCTTGAACCTGAGACTGCTGTTTGAGGGCTGGGAGACGCCGTCAGAAGACGCGGAGAAAATGTCCTTCAGCTGCATGACGACACTCCGGGAAGATGGCCGGCGTCAGCGTTGCGCACGGTGCATGCGCAATCGTTCGTTCTGATCTCATTCACGGGCGTCCTCCACGAGGACGAGCCTGCAGCTGTCGCCCGGCTCAAGAGAGGTTTCGGTTGCGGCAGCAGCCCAGACCGAGCCCGAGAGAAGCTCGGGATTGATCTCAACGGGAAAGACTGTTCCGTTTTTGACGGTGAGTTCAACCGCCTCGGCATGGCGGGAACGCCAGATGCCTTCGATGCGCACGCGAAGCGGTGCGAGCCTCTTCATGGCGGCGGCCGCACCCTGAGCGGGCTCGGTCATGGCGGTGCGGGAGACTTCATCGGTCTCTTCGCCCCTGAGGACGAGCGTCACGAGGCGTTTCATCTCGGCGGGGAAGCCTTCGGCGCGAAGGGGTGCAGCGGGCACGCGAACGGGCGCATTCGCCTGTTCGGCCCTGCGCACGCTCTTTTCGAGGATGATGGTGCGGGGCTCCGCATCCGCGGTGAAGGTGAGATGCAGGGGCGCAGTCTCGCCCGACCTGCAGGTGACGTAGACCATGGCCGAGCCCTCCATCTTCGGGAGGACGTAGAGCATGCCGCTCGCGGCATCCGTCTGAACGTCGATCAGGTGACGGTCGTAGACGGCCGAGGCAATGGGGTCGGCCGGAATGGCGACCATGGTGGTCTCGTGCGCGGGCAGTGTGAATTCAAGGGGTGCGTCGCCTTCACGGGCCGTGAAGACGGCGGCGTCGGACGACGGGGCGAAGGCCGAGAGGATCAGGACGGCTGCGCCTGCGAGCGCGAGCTTCGGGACGAATCGCTTGAAGGACTCAATGTCAGAGCGAGTGACGATCATGAGGGCTCCGTGAGGGAAGGTTTTGTCAGGACCCAGACGACGGCTGGTCGGTGAGGGACGTGAGGAAGAGGCGTCCTGCGTCGTAGCGGAACGTCAGTCGCCTGGTCTTCTTTCTCGAGCTCGTGACGGTGCTGCCGACGAGCGTCTTCTGGACGCCTTCGACCTCGACGGAGAGGTCGGACGTGTTCACGCGGGCGCGGTCGGGATAGAAGATCGTGGAGGAGTGGTCCTTCTTGATGCGGTCGGCCTCAACGATGAGGGCCTCCTCGAGCTTTCCGTAGAAGCCCGGGTCAACGTGCTGAAGGACGACGCGGCGGGAGGAGTCGACGGTTTCGGGCGTGACGCTTGCCGCATGGGAGAGGACGGAGAGGGCCCAACGCTCGAGGTACGGCGCTCCGGGACCCGCCTCGTCGAAGGTCCAGACCTCGCGCTCGGCGGCGAGCGTGGGCGGAACGACGATGGTGCGCGTCTCGGGCTGCTGCAGGAGAAGCGCGAGGGCGAGGATGAAGTTGAGCGCAAAGCTCATCGCCATGATGACGGCAAAGCTTCGTCTCAAGCCGATGCGTTCGGCGACGATGGATGTGTAGAGCATGAGAAGGATCCCCGAGGCGGCTGCGCATGCGCGGACGTACGGCTGCGGCCCTGGGGAATGGGGGGAAGTGATTGACGTTCGGACCTGACCGTCGGCGGACGGGCTTCAGCGCACGAAGTGTCTGGCCGAGCTCGGGGGCGTCCGCCCGAAGGAAGACGCGCCGAGGTGCCAGTAGGCGAGCGCTGCGCCGTAGCCGCGGCCGTGAAGGCCCGAGACCTTGTGCCAACCGTAGGCCGACAGCGCGCCCAGAAAGACGCCGGCCCCAATGTGGTCCAGCACCGCACCGAGATAGGTCACGGTGAGGACCACGGCGACGAGGTCCGCATCGAAAAAGAGAAATCGAGGCGGATCGTCAAGGCCGGTCGGGACGCGAACGCCCTCGGGTGCCGCCATCAGACAGTAAAGATGCTGTCAATGACGGAGGGTGCGATCATCAAGGTCAAGCCGCAGGCGATGGATACAACTGCAGCATAGAGACTCCCCTTGGCGAGCCCGACAGCAAGGCCGACAAGCAGGAAGATGATGGCGATGGACTTCCCCAGGGAGCCCTGGGCCCAGCCCGTGAGCTGGGTGTACAGTTTGTCGAAGGCCTGCACGTCCCCCGCGGAAGCTGCTTGGGCGTACAGAACAAGAAGGCCTGCGGCGATCTTGTCTTTCTTTGATCCCACGGCGGATACTAGTTGATGGAAATTGATTTTCATATGATTTTCATCTGATTTTTTGAGAAAACCGCCGACGTTCGGTAGGTTCGAGACGGCTGGCGGGGTTTTTCGTTTGCCGGCGAGAGCAAATGTACGCTTCGGCAAAAACCTTTCGCCATACGGGACATTCATTAAGCTTCAGCCCCGTTGGGGAAAACCCTCGAATTTGGGTTTTCAGAGGAAGCGGTTTTTACTCCTGCAGTCGTTTCGAGCCGATCGACTGCCGTGCAAAGGTATCAAAACAGAGCGGGTGAGCCGCTCGGGCCCCTTCGGTGAGGGGAAGCGGAGCGGCTGAGCCGTAACCGATTCATGGGATGGCGATCGGTAGAAAAACGTAAAATTTCGGAAGAGGGCGGGCCAGGGCAGCCGCTTTGCAGGGAAAAGGTCAGGGGAATTGAGAACCGGTCCCCTTCAGGGTTAACGCGAATGGGCTACAATCGTGAAGCAAATGAAAACCCTAGGACGATGGTCGTTCCGGGATTGGAGGAAATTCTCGATGTCGCATCTTTTGCAGGCCGTTGTCGGCGCAGCAGTCGGCGACGCTCTTGGCGTGCCCTATGAAGGGAAGGAAAGGGACACCTACGTCTGCGAGAACATGCACCCCCTTGGCTGGCATGAAAAGCCCGTCGGTTTCTGGTCGGACGATACGGCCATGATTCTGGCCGAGCTCGACAGCCTTCGTGAAAGGCAGGGCTACGATGCCGAGGACGTGATGATGAAGTTCGACCGCTGGCTGCACGAGGGGGCCTACACCCCCGACGGCAAGGCCTACGGCTGGGGTCGCACGACGGCCAGGGCCGTCTCGCGCCATCGCAGCGGCACGCCCGCCGACATCTGCGGCGGCGGCGACATTCTCGACAACGGCGCAGGCGCACTCATGCGCATGCTTCCCTATGCGCTTCTCAACAGCCCCGACCGCCTCGAGATCGTCGATGCGGCTGGTTCGCTCACGCACAGCCACCAGATCAGCATCGTCATCTGCCGTCTCTACTCGTGCTACGTCGACGAGCTCCTTCAGGGGCACAAGCCCGCCGAGGCGCTTGAAACGCTCATTGAGAACCACTTCGTCGAGATTCCGGACTACTACCTCCCGAAGCTGCAGCTCATGCCGCACCTCTCGCGCGTCTCCGTGCCGAACTCCGGCTTCGTCTCCGACGTCTTCATGGCGTCCCTCTGGTGCCTCATCAACTCCGACAACTACGTCGATGCCGTCCTCAAGGCCGTCAATCTGGGCGGTGACGCCGACACGATCGGTGCAGTTACCGGCGGCCTTGCCGGCATCATCTACGGCCAAGACGGCGACAACGGCATTCCCGTCTGCTGGTCTCATGCGCTTTCCCGCATCGACTACATTGAAGAACTCTGCACGGACTGCGATGGCATGATGCGCTGACGACCGTGCATTTTGCGCTCCATTCGACACTCAAGAGGACTGCCTGCAGGCGGTCCATTTTTTTTAGCTTGATCCTTGATCTCGAGGGTGATTTCAGAAAGGCTTGATTTGAATCAAGAAATCGAAGTCTCGTCGATGCTCCTGATGAAATCTGGAAGTGAACATCGCCTTAAGGCCTCTGTCTTTCAGGCGTTGACGGCGATCACGTTCTATTGAAGCGGCAGAGATCTTCACCTAGATAAATTGATTTCAAAAGGCGAAAACCGCCTTGGATGCGCCTTGAGACGACATTTCCGTCATTTGCTCGGGTTGAAAACTTTTGATCTGCATGACACGATGTTCGCGTCGCAACCGCTCAGGCGTTTCGACATTTCTTCGCAATAACACAAGCTACAGAAATGACACCATACATAAAAAACATGACCCTCAGGAAACCTGTCGTCGACGAGCAATGGCTTTCACTCAACCGAACCATCCATCAGGTTGCGCCACTCTGCAGGAATCCCGAACACCTTGAAAACGCCGCCCGCGTCCTTCAGGCCGAGGGTGGCCTCGAGGCGCTGGCGCGCCTGATCACCACCGAACAGACGGCGTTCCTCGTTCTGGCCATGCTGGAGAAGTGCGGAGCCTTTCAGCGTACGGCCGTCATTAACGGCGGTCCGTGCGTCAGGATCTCGGCCGGGGTGTCGGCCGACGCACCCAGGAAGGCGGGTGTCAAGCTCACGCGTCAACAGATGATGAAAATTCGCTTCTCGATTTCGATTTCACCTGAAATGCGCAGCATGTGCTATGACGGCAAAATACCGTATCCGGACGGTACGATCTTTGAAAAGGATTCCACCGGATATTTCCACACCAAGGGCTGCCGCCGGACCTAGTCCTGAGGGATTCGTCTCCCGCGACCCGGTCGTCACCGCTGAAGGATGACGTCGAGGAGATGTCAAATGGCGGGCTTGAGTCCCGAAATATGATCGATGATCGTCTCGATGGGGATCTCCAAGGCCGCCGAGGTCTTTTCCAGCGTTCTGTAGAGGAGCGAGGTCGTCTCGCCGGCCAGCATGGTGTCGGCCGTGAAGGAGTGCACGCCGCTCTTGTGAATGAACTCGGACTTCGTGAGCTTCTTGTGCTCCATCATGGCAATGACAAGCTCGCAGAAGCGCTTCGCACGCTTGGCTTCGGAGGCAGTGGTGCTTTTCGAGGTGTCGTATCTGAAGATGAATTCTTCGGGATCGATGCGAAGGGCCAGAGCAGCCGTGATCTTGAGGTCGGGATCGAGCGGAAATCTGCCGACAAGGAGCCTGTAGGCGTTCTCGACGGAGCAGTTGGTCATGGCGATCCAGTCTCTGAAGCAAAGTCCCCGCTTCTGGAGCTCGGAGAGCACGATGGGCGTCCTGTCCTTCGTGCCCACGAGACTGGTGGCATGTTCACGGATGGCGTCTTCGCCGACGTCAAAACCCTGTGCAAGGGCTGCGACAAAGGCGTCGGAGGGCTTTCTCGGGGGATACATGAGCTGATCAAGAGGAATGCCCGTCATCTCCGAGAAATCGGTCATAGGAATGGACCTGTAGGTCAGGGTGTTTTTGATCATCATGGCGAGCAGGGCGGTCTCGCCCTTGGGCATCATGCCGATGACGTACTTCGTGCGAACCTTGCCCTGGCAGCGCACGCGCGTGTAGAGGTCGCGAAGCACCGCATAAGGAACGTTGAGCTCGGCTGCGAACTTCTGGATGCTCTGGGGCTTGATGGGCTTGCCGGGGAGGTTCAGATGGGTAAGAACCGTGGGGAGCGCAATGCCCGTGTTTTCCGCGATGGTCTTCGGATCGAGACCGAGCGCGGCCATGCGTTCCTGAAGATAAAGGTTGAATTCGTCAGGCTTCTCACCGGTGGGCTTGTAGGTGGTCATGTGAATCTCCATGAGGGTCGGCGTGCGCCGGCACGCGCTGCGCGGATTCATGTCGCGCATGAACCTGCCGACGACGTCGCGTCGCCGGAAGGTCGCTGGTCTATTTCTTTGTAATGGACCGGCTCAATCAGGGTCGAGCCGGTCGGGTCACGTGTTCTGACGCGCTCATTTCCTCTGCGCGGCCTCGGCTTCGGCCTTCTGCTTGTCGGCGAGGCGGGGCTTCTGCTTGCGGTTGGCGACGATCTTGTCCCAGAGGCAGTTGGGCGCAATGCGCATGGCCTTCGCGAGAAGGCCCATCTGCCAGGGAATCGTGCGGTAGGAGGCGTCGCTGTCGATGGTCTTGACGGCGCGCTCGGCGAATTCGTCGGGCGTGAGCACGAAGGGCATCTTGTAGGGATTGGCGCTCGTGAGCGGCGTCCTCACAAAGCCCGGACTGATCGTCTGGACCTTGATGCCCGTCTTCCTGAGGCCTACGCGAAGGCTTTCGTTGTAGGTGATGACGGCGGACTTGGATGCGCCGTAGGCTTCGCTGCCGGGAAGGCCTCGAATGCCGGAGACCGAGGCGATTCCCACGAGCTTGCCGCGGCCGCGCTTCGTCATCGGCTCGATGAAGCCGTGGAAGGTGTAGGCCATCGCGAAGACGTTTGTCCTGTAGATGGCTTCCATCACCTCAAGGTCCTCGTAGAACTCGGTCTTGCAGCCGATGGAAATGCCCGCGTTGGCGATCACGATGTCAGCGCCCCCGGAAAGGGCCTCGAACTTCTGTGCGGCCGCAATGATTTCATCCTTTTTCGTCACGTCGGCGGGAATCGCGTGGTAGCGAGACTTGTCGCCGGGAAGCGTGTCGATGAGGGCCTGCAGCTTTTCGGGATTGCGGGCGACGAGCCCGAGGACGTCGCCTCGCTGCGCATACTGGCGGGCAAGTGCCGCGCCGATGCCGCTTGAAGCGCCAGTGATGAAGACGTTGGACATGTTCCTGATCTTGCTTAAATAACGAATGAGCTCAAGTGTACACGAGGGAAAGGCAAAAAATACGAAGAAAACGCCCAAATCCCGGGAAAAGCATGACGGCAGGTAAAAAATGCGGCCGGGCTAGATGAAATTCGGACGCTCAGTCGTCCTCGACCGTCTTCATGCGCCCGCATCATTTGGCACGAACTCAAATCGGGTGACGTCGAAGAGCCCCTTCGTCGTGAGCTTGAGGTGCGGAATCACGGGGAGCGCAAGGAACGAGAGGGTCATGAAGGCGTTGCTGTCCTGCGAAATGCCGTAGTGCCCGTGGGCGAGCTTCGTGAGCCGCCTGATGGCCGCCGCCGTCTCTTCGGGCGTTCTGTCGCTCATGAGGCCCGCGACGGGAAGCGGCAGCGCATCGAGCACCTTGCCCTTCGAGACCATGACGATGCCGCCCTGCATTTCCTCAATCTTTTGCACGGCAAGCGCCATGTCCTCTTCGTCGTCACCAGCTACAACGATGTTGTGGGAGTCGTGGGAAACCGACGTGGCGATTGCGCCGCCTCTGAGTCCGTGGGCGGGATCAAGAAGACACGTGCCGATGTGGCCTGTGCGCCTGTGGCGTTCGACGACCGCAAGCTTCACGCATCCCGGATTGTCGGAGAGCCTCACCGTACCGTCGCGAAGTGTCTTCACCGCAGCAATCTTCTCCTCCGTGATGAGGCTGTGAGGCAGAAGGCCGATCATCCTGGCTTTCTCGGACGGGGCTTTGAAGTCGAAGGATTCGGCCGTCACGGGCGCAATCCTCACCGTGTCCGCGAGAAATCCGGGCTTCTGCTTTGGCGCACCGATGACAAGGCTCCCATTGCGCGCGACGAGCCTGCCCTTCGTCCAGACGGCGAGCGGACTGAAGTCATCAAGGTTGTCGAGAAGCAGCAGGTCGGCTCTGCGTCCGGGCGCAATCACGCCGCGGTGCTGAAGGCCATAGCATTCGGCGGTATTGAGCGTTGCCATCCTCAAGGCGTCAACGGGATGGATGCCCGCCTTGACGGCCATCGCCAGCATGCCGTTGATGTGACCGCGCTCGACCGTGTCGGCGGCGTGCCTGTCGTCGGTGCAGAAGCTGCAGCGCCGCGAGAGGTCGGCAGTGAGGTTCTCGATCAAGGGCAGAAGGTTTCTCGCGAGCGAGCCTTCCCTGATCGAGACGTACATGCCAAGCGAGATGCGTTCCCTGAGCTCCGCAGTCGTCGTGCATTCATGGTCCGTGCGGATGCCTGCTCGGGCATAGGCTTCGAGATCCGCGCCCGTGCAAAGCGGCGCGTGGCCGTCGACGGGCTTGTCGAGATTTAGGGCAGCCGCGACCTTGCTGCAGGCCTTGGGGTTGCCATTGAGGATGCCGGGCACGTTCATCATTTCGCCAAGACCGAAAAAACTCGGGGTGTTCGAGCAGCGCCTGTGTCTGCCCGGCATCAATGAAAGCGCCTTCATCCTCGAAGGGCAGGGCCGGAACACAGGACGGCACCATGAGCTTCACGACAAGCGGGAGGTCCCGGCAGGCCTCGACGAGCCCGTGCATGGCGTACGTTGGTCATTTCATGAGGGTCGGCGGTGACAGTCGTCGTACCGAACGGAAGAACCAGTGAGGCGAAGCTGGCGGGGGACAGCATCGGGCTCTCGATGTGCACGTTCGAGTCGATGAGGCTCGGCAGAAGCACAGCGCCCTTTGCTTCGAAAGTTTCTTTTGCGGGTTCCGAACCGAACCCGTGGATGAGGCCGTCTTCAACAAGTACTGTCTTCGTATCGAGCGCTCCCGTGAAGACGTCGAGCACGCGGGCGTTGAGAATGGCAAGGTCATGGATCTTAGGCTTCGGGCTCTGCTTGGCGTCCTCTACGAGAATTTTTGGATGCAGTCATTCTAAGGCGAATGTCCTCTGCAAAAGAGGAAAACGTGCATCGGCGAGCCATCGTCACGGACGAGGCGGCGGGCGAGGGCGGCGCAGCAATCGGATCGGCTTCAACGGCGCTCGTTCCATGGGACTACAATACGGAATCCTTTTGCAACCACAAGAACCCGACTGACATCTAATTATGAAAGACAGAATCGGCACTGCTCTCTGGGTGGCCGGCGCGATCATCTGCGCCTGGGCCCTATCGGTCTCCCTCTCGATGATGTTCGACTTCACGATCGAGGAGGCCCGCCAGAACTTCCGCCAGGGCTCCTTCATTTTCGGCGCAGCCGTGGTCTTCGCCTTCGTCTTCCGCTCGAAGGTCCAGACCTGGGGCGCGTTCGAGAAGTTCCTCATCTACGCGCTCGTGCCCGTCGCAGGCATTCTGCTCACCGCCTACGGCTGGTGCCAGCAGTTCGCGCCCGAACTCGTCGCAAGCCTCGGAGCCTGATCCGGTCTCCAGCCCGTTCACGACTCCCAAAAAGGCCGTTTCGCCGTCATCGCGAAGCGGCCTTTTTGCCGGCCGAAAAACCGTGTTTTGATATAGAAATTTTTATCCTTATAGGACTGTTTAGTCTGGTAAGAACCCACAAGTCCTCCTGAGAACTGGAGAGGGCGGGCAAATGCAACCAAATCCTTCAGATTGTTCGCCTTTTCACGACAATCGGGTCGAAACACCGCTCCTGCAGAAGTCTTCAGGACTCGAGAATCAGTCTCATGACGCTTGGGAGAAACCTAAAGACGACAACCAAACGCCGTGCTCAATCATCGGCGAAAAGGTTAATTTTGGGAAAAACCCTTGATCAGGCGCAAGAATTTTTTTCTTTATGGGCCCGACTCAGGTGTTTGTCGTAGACAGCAGGGGGCGGCGCGACTGTATCATATACGCGAATTTAAACACGGCCTGACGGTCCCTCGGATTCGAGACTGTCGCGCCTGTCGGGGATACGCACAATACCCCTCAAAGGCAGGAACGACAGGGCCTTGCGTCAAGGAGCCGCCGCTGAAGGCCGAATCTCAACTCGAAAATATACAGAGAGAAACTGATGATCAGAATGAATTCGCACAAGACGGTCCTCATGCCCAAGTCCCTCGAGGATAACCAGGTTCAGATGGACAACATCTGCAAGGCCTTCAACAATGGATCCGCCTCCGATGCCGCTGCGAGCATCGGCCAGCTCTTCCGCTGCCGCGGCATGAGCCAGGTTTCCATGGCGAGCGGCATCGGCCGCGCGGTCCTCTACAGGTCCTTCAGCAAGTCCGGCAATCCGACGCTTCAGGTGCTGCTCGACTCGTTGCGTGCAGTCGGTCTCACGCTCGTTGTGGCGGAAGCCAAAGACAGGTAAAAAAGACCCGGTCCAAACAATCAGGAGCCGTCGGAACGAACGCTTCCGGCGGCTCTTTTCCTATGCGTGTCTCGTTTCCTGCATGACTTTTGGAGGGATTTTGCCGTGTAAAGACGGCCCGTGAAGGAGGGCGGGGTCAAGGGGCGCTCACTCGTGACGCAAAAGTGCTATCAAATAGGGGGTATATGTCGATTTTTCCTCCCGAAGGTCCGATTCTTTCTATAAGATAAGGGGCACAAGGGTGTTATTCGACGCCTCCCTTTCGTTCCGACCGTTCCGACGGACCCTGCGTCGAGGAGCACCTCTGAGGAGGACCAAAAAATGAAGATTCTTATTCCCATCGACGCGTCCGAATGCAGCAAGAACGCCGCCTTCTGGGCGACGGGCAAGCCCGCTCTCTTCGGCAAGGATCCCGAGATCCACATTTTCTACGCGCAGGAGCCCGCTTCGGACCGCATCCGCTTTGCGACGGACCCTGACACCCTTGACGAGTTCTACCGCGAGGAGGCGAAGACCGTCTTCGACTCCATCATTGACCGCTGCGGCACGCTTCCCGCCAGCGTGACGCTCGACTACGGCGTCGGCTCTCCCGTCCAGACCATTGTTTCCGCCGGCGACAAGCTTTCGGCCGACATGGTCGTGATGGGCACGCACGGCAAGGGCCCGCTTGACAGCCTGCTCTTCGGCTCCGTCTCGAACGACGTCGTGGCGCACTCTCATCGTCCCATTCTGCTCATCCGCGAACGCATGCCGACTTCCGAGTCCCTGAAGCGCATCGCGATCTGCCTTGATGAGTCCGACCAGTCGCTTCGCGTCCAGGGCTTCTTCACGGAGCATGTCGACCTCTTCGAACAGGGCACGTCCTTCACGCTGATCCACGTTCAGAAGAGCGCTGAGGACGAACAGGCCAACGGCTTTGCCGAAACTGGCACGATCGCCAACGAGGTCGAGTCCATTCTCACGCGCGCCGGCATGAACGTCTCGACCAAGACGCTCTACGGCGACGTGGGCGACGTCATCGCCGAACACGCCGAGGAAGAGAACTACGACATGATCGTCATGGGCTCCCACGGCTACAGTTCCGTCTCCGCCACGCTGCTCGGTTCCGTCACGATGACGGTTGCGAGCGAGTGTGACGTGCCGCTCCTGATCGTCCGCTGACAAGTGGATCCCCTCTCTTGAGGGCACCAGACGACAAGACCGTCCTGCTTCACGCATGGCGGTCTTTCTTTTGAGCGGGTGCTTTGTCGGATGGCGGCGCGGTCCCGAATCGCGAAGCTTGTCGTTGAGGAAAGGGAAGGGAAAGGCGCACGAAAACGGCGGACATGAAAAAGGCCGGGGGCTCCTTTCGGAGCCCGCCGGCCCTTGCTTCAGGATGACTCAGTGCTGAGGATCAGGTCCGGGCACTGAAGGATCCGGTTAGAAGCGGTGCGTCAGACCGAGGTAGGCCTGGGTCGTCTTGTCAGAGCCTTCATCGTCATACTTGACCTGGGCGAAGCCGGCACCCGTGTAGACGGACGTGCGCTTGGAGAGGTAGTACTCGTACTTGGCACCGAAGGCGTAGCTCTTGGCATCCTTGTCGCCGGTAGCATATTCGACGGCGAAGTCCGTGAAGTAGGCTGCAACCGTCAGGTCGCCGCCGGCAACCGGGACAATCGTGCCGAGGTGAACGCCGTAGCCCTTGACGCCGTCGGAGCTAGCGCTGTCGACGCGATCGGCATCGTCTTCAGTAATGGCGGTGAGCTGACCGGCCTTGATGCCCTTGAAGTACTGGCCCATGACGAAGGTCTTGGCGAAGCCGCAGTCGTAGTTGCCGCCGAGGTAGACGATCTGGCCGTCGTCATGTTCAGCAGCAGCACCGAAGGACTTGTAGTTCTGGAATTCGTAGGCGAGAACCGTCTGGAGAGCGCCGAAGTCGCCGGTAAGAGCGGCGGAGCTGTAGCGGTTCACGGCGGAGGAGCCTTCACGAGCCGTTTCCTCGACGGAGTCTTCGTTGAAGGAGTACTGGACCGTAGCCTGAAGACCGGCGAACTTCGGGGTCTGATACGTGACCATGTTGTCGTAGCGGTCGGAGGTGGCGAAGCCGAAGACGTTGTTGTCGCCGCCGTCGAAGGCATCAGCCGTGGCGAGGACGAGGTCATACGTGCCGGCACCGGAGCCAACGCCGCCCATGCGGCCCATGGAGAGCGTACCGAAGTCGGAGTAGAGGGAGACGGAAGCTTCGCGGTCGAAGATGCGCTTTTCGGACTTGAGTGCGCCGGAATCGGACTGGAAGCCGTTTTCGAGCTTGAAGCCGACCTTGAGGCCGTTGCCGAGTTCTTCCGTGCCCTTCAGGCCGAAGCGGGAGGCGGAGGAGACGCCGGAGTCCATGGCGAATTTGTTGACGTCAGCCTTGGAGTCGTCAGCAAAGGTCTGGTGCGTGTAGATAAGGCCCGTGTCGACGACGCCGAAGAGGGTCACATCAGCAGCGGAGGCATAGCCGGCGGCAGCGCCGAGAACGGCGAGCGCGGCGAGAGACTTCTTGAACATTTGTGTATTTCTCCAATTTCCTCCGTTTCCGGAGGATCGAGGGGTTTGAATTGATCGCAACGCAAATCTAGTGCCGATGCGGGCGGTACGCAAACCCATCTCAACGACGTCCGGGCAAATGAAGGCGAAGTCCACGAGCGACGCAGGGCATTTCGGAAATACCTCGACGGATCCGGACGAAATGAGCGCTCCCCTTGATGCGCAAGGGTTTGCCGCCTTCTTTTCGCGAAGAAAGGGTATTCCCGAAGGGCGGTAAGAGTAGCCTTCAGAAAGGTGCGATCGTGACGTCAGGCTCGGTTGTAAAAATATGTGTTTTGCGTGCGGAGTGTTGCTAATTTGCAACAACCGGCCCAGGAGACTGACGTTCAAGGGCAGGGGAGGGTGTCTTGTAAAGCGCTCTCCTGCAGTTGTTTGTAAATGACACCCAGCCGTACATCCGCATAGGGGATGCGCCTCAATGAGTGTTGGTCGGCGCAAAGGAAACGGGCGACTCCTCACCGGGAGCCGCCCGTCTTGTTTTTCAACCCTTAATCCCGGTCGGCGGAACCGATCTTTCCCATGCGGACCGAAGGATCAATGCATGAGCCTCATCAGAAGCAGTGCGTGAGGCCGAGGTAGGCCTGGTAGCCCTCTTCCTTGTAGACGTCGTCGGCGGAGTAGTCGACCTTGGCCTTGTACCAGCCCGTGCCGCCATAGACGGAGGTGCGCTTGGAAAGCGGGTATTCGTACTTGAGGGCGACGCCGTAGTACTTGCCGTCGGCGTCTTCCTCGGCGTTCATGACCGTGGAGTCGACGTAGTAGAGGCCGCCCGTGAAGTCGCCGCCCGCGATCGGGACGATCGTGCCGACGTGAGCGCCGAAGCCCTTGACGCCTTCACCGTCAACAGGATCTCGTTCGAAGGCGTCGGATGCGAACGGATTTTCAGCGAGGCCCTTGAAGTACTGGCCCATCACGAAGACCTTGGCGACTTCGAAGTCGTAGTTGCCGCCGAGGTAGACGACCTGACCGTCTTCGGTGTTGGCCTGAGCCTTGTCACCGAAGGAGGCGTAGTTCTGGGTTTCATAGGCGAGCACGCTCTGGAAAGCACCGAGTTCAGCGGTCAGTGCGAGGCCGAGGTAGCGGTCGACCTGAGAGGAGTTTTCGCGTTTCGTGTTGTCGACGCTGCTTTCGTTGAGCGAGTACTGGACCGTGGCCTGGAAGCCGGAGAAGCTCGGCGTCTGGTAGGTGACCATGTTGTCGTAGCGGTCGGACGTGGCGAAGCCGAAGACGTCGCCGTCACCGCCGTCGAAGGCGTCGCCGATGGCGAAGGCGGCGTCAAAGTCGCCGGCGGCGGAACCGATCGCACCCATGCGGCCGAAGGAGAGCTTGCCGAAGTCGCCGGAGAGCGTCAGGGAGGACTCGCGGTTGAAGAGGCGGTCATCGCCGAAACTGCCGTCGTCGGCGTTGAAGCCGTTTTCAAGCTTGAAGCTCACGGTCATGCCGTTGCCAAGATCTTCGGAACCCTTGATGCCGAAGCGGGACGGGGAGGAGATGCCGCTCTCAAGAGCGAAGGAGTCGGTCTTCGTTGAAACGCCGTTGGTTTCGACCTTGGAATGCTTGTAGAGGAGGCCGTTGTCGACGATGCCGTAAAGCGTGACTTCAGAGGCGGAGGCAAGGCCCGCGGAAAGGCTGAGAACCGCAAGGGCGGCCATGGACTTCTTGAACATGAAAATGCTCCTGATGGTTTGTCGCGCTCCCGAAGGAGGGAGCAGCATTGGAATGTCGGCTTAAACTCTAATGCGAGTCATTCTCATTGCGCAAGCGTCATCACGAACCGTGGAGAATGGCTTCCAATGACTTTCCGCTCGAATCGAACTGTCGTTCGTAAACGGCAATGCGACCCATTCTCATTGCGGGAGAAGGCTTGCCGACAATCGTTCTCATTGAAAACGGCAATGATGTGGACGCGTGACAGGGGGATCGGGACGCGTTCCGAATACCGCAAACATGGTATTTGTGAGAGCCTTTTTCGTTGCAAACGCGCCACACGCTGGCGCTTCAGGAGGGCTGCCAATGGCGGCGCTTGAGCTCAAAGCGCCTCTCGGAACGGGGTTATGCGCCCTGCGCCCCGAGGAGAATTTCTTCTGACGGGAAATGGCGAATTATCAGGTTCCCTTTGACAAGACGGGGTGGGGCGGTGCATCATGAAGGTGCTTAACAGCTGCAACGTGCATGCTGCAGACTCCGGTCAAGCAAGCACAATCTCCGCCGCCTCTTCATCTGAAGAAGGCGCGCGTCACATCTTCAACCCCACGAGGGCGTTTGCCCTCGGGGCCCTGCACATGCGGGGTACATGGGGTCGGGCGTCCTCGTTTTCTTTTTTCAAAGGAAACAAAATGATTCCCGACATCAATCTCTCCCATCTCACTCCCGCAACCCGCACGGTCCCGGCCTCCGTCTTCGGCGAACATCTCGCCGGCGAACGCGACTGCCTGGGCTACCAAGTCGAAACGCTTCCTGCTTTCGCCCGCACCCGCATCCCCGTCCTGAACCCGTGCCACTTCTTCAACGAGGCGCACTACCGCACGCTCGCCGCGTGGTGGAACCTCGCTCGTCGTGAACCCATCTACCTGTCGGGTCCGTCGGGCTCCGGCAAGACCAGCACGGCCATGCAGTTCTGCGCCCGCCTCGGCATTCCCGTGGTGAGCGTCACTGCACGCGCCCGCATGGACCGCCGCGAGCTTCTCGGTCACTGGGCTCTTCAGGGCGGTGAGACCCGCTGGATCGACGGTCCTGCGCTTCTCGCCTGGAAGCACGGCTGGACGCTTCTCATCAATGAATTCAGCGCAGCACCCGCAGACATGTGGGTGAGCTGCAACGACATTCTTGAGGGGCTTCCGCTCGACAACGGCGCAACCGGCGAACTCGTCGTTCCGCATCCCATGACCCGCGTGATCGTCACCGACAACACGCGCGGCCATTCGAGCGAGATTGACGAAGGGTTCTTCGGTCGTCAGATCCAGGACAGGTCGGTCATCGACCGCTTCTGGCACATGCGCATGGAAGGTCTCGGCGAAGCCGAGGAAGCCTCCCTGCTTGCAGCGACGGCCGATCAGGACTGGCTCGCCGAGTTCGAGCCCGAGGTCCTCGACAGGCTCTTCAGGGCGCTCGCGCGTCTTGGAGCCGACAGCAGGGCCGCGGCTCAGGCTCAGGCCATCGGGTTCGAGTCCAGAGCCGTCCCGCTCAACTTCCGCGTCCTCTCGAGAATGCGGAACATGATGCTCGATGCCGCAAGGATGCCCGCAGCTTCCGACGATGATCCTCTTCGCAGGATCATCAGGACCAGTCTGACCGAAGCCCTCGACTCCACCGCTCGCGAAGCGGCGGAGACGCTAGCGGTCACGGCGATCGGCAACCTCATTCACGAGATGAGGGTGTCGCGCGCCAGAATGGTCCTCAAGAACGCCGCGGGCTCTGCGCTCAAGGCAGCGTCCGTCTGACAATCGTCGGAAGGACCTTTTCATCAACCCCGAGGGGATGCTTCATCCCTCTCGGGGACGGACGTCTCCTCATTCATTTGAGAGACGACCGTCATGAAACGCAGTCTTGACATGATCGGGAATCAGGCCCCCGCTGCGGTTGCAGTGCAACATCCGTTCAACATCCTTTCCGAAGGAGGCGAACGATGCGCACCGTAATCGTGGAAGACGTCGAAACCGCCGAAGCGAAAAAGCAGAGGCTCGCCACCACCGCCGTGGATGCAGCGCTCGAGATTCTCCGCACGGAGGCCTCGGGCCTCGTCATCGAGGCTGCAGCGCCCTTGGTCTTCCAGGGACTCTGCCGCCGCGACAACATCCGCGTCGAGTTTACGCAGACCCCGATGACGAACGGGCGCGTGATCTGGCTCGGTCCCATCGACCTCGGCCACAAGCTCGCGTCCATCTACGTCTACGGACACGGATGCCACGAACGTCATCACGTGATGTACACCAACTTCGCGGCGATGAGGGGGATCGGTGATCCCGGCGTTCGCGACCTCGCGAACGTCTTCGAGGACATCCGCGTGGACCAGCTCGGTGCTGCGGACTACGAAGGCTACCTGCTCTGGCGACTCGTGCTCTTCAAGGCGCACGAGGCGACGGGGACGGCCGGCTGGAGCAATCCGAACGACCTTGAGCCCGCACACCTCTTCGCAATGATGCTCCTCACGACCCTCGAATTCGAGGTGCTCGGGATCGACATGTTCGAGGAGATCTCCGCGAACCTTCGCGGGGAGTGCGACCGGCTCTTCGGACCAAGGCCCATGGCCCGCGTCCTGAAGATCGTGCGCGCAGCCTTTCCGCTCGACTCCACGGAGGCGGCGGTGGAACTTGCGCACAAGGTCATGCGGTGCATCCGCGCCGAGAAGAACAAGGCGCTCAAGGCTGTCGAAGAAGCGGCAGGCGAAGGCTCTACGGACAACTTCGAGTTCCGTCAGGGCGAAGGCCAGTCGCTTCTCTTCGACGACGACGGCGCGGTGACCCCCGAGGGTGATCCGCGTCTGATGCACCCAGAGCTTGAGGCGATCAACCGAAACGCCCGATGCCTCTCGGTCATTTCAGACCAACGGCAGTGGCCCGATCGCGAGCCCGAGGAGGAAAGCTTCCGCAAGCTCATCGGCAACGGTGAATCCGGCAACGGCGATCCGAACTTCGCTTCGCCCGAGCGCCACTTCGCCAATGACCGCGAGTATCCGACGCTGCAGCCTGAGAAGGCGGCGATGAACCGCCGACTCTTCTACAGGGCGCTCGCCAACAGCGCATCGCTCAGAAGGCTCCTTCAGAGCGCGCTCATCCACCCGCAGTCGAACCCCGACAGGCTCGACGAACGTGGAGAGGAGCTCGACGGAGATGCGCTTGCGCTCGCCTCCACGGGTGAAACGGCGGTCTTCCGCCGCGAGCTCGTTCGTCCGGGTCGCGAAGCGGTCGTCGAGATCATTCTCGACGCTTCGGGTTCCATGGAAGGCGAGGCGATCACGCTTGCCAAGGTCGCCTGCATCCGCCTCCTTGAGGCGCTCCGTGCGGTGACCGGCGTGAAGGCATCCCTGACGATCTTCCCCGGCCCGAACCGTCGCAGCGTCACCTGCGCGGCGGACTTCAACACGCCGGTGAGCCGTGCGCTCAAGCACGTCGACTTCCTTCCGGGGTTCGGTGCGACGCCGATCCTTCAGGCGCTCTTTCACTCTGCGATCGTTCTCGATCAAAGACCGGAGCCCGCGAAGATCGTCTTCGTCATCACCGACGGCTGGTTCCCCAAGGGGCCGGTCGACAACCTCGTCAAGGCACTGGAAGACCGCGGCATCGCCGTCGCAATGGTCGGCATCGGCAGGCACAGCACCCCAAAGGGGAGCATCATCGCCAAGGCCGAAAAGATCGCCGACCTTCCGCGGGCCGTTGCAAAGGTCCTTTCGGGCCTTGCGGGCAAGCTCCGCGGGATCGCCGCATAGGCGAAACCCAAGGGGCATCTGAAGGCACGCGTCTTCGACTTTTCGACACGACCGGGATCGACGGAGGACTTCTCCTCCGTCGTCCGGCCGCCGTCGATTCTTCAATCATCTCCCTTCGCTTCGGGCTCCCTGCCTGAGGCCGCAGTGCGGCGTCCTCTTCGCGCCCGTTCCGTCTCCCGCCCATCATTCTCCGCATCATCCTCACACGAAGAGGCCGGCGCACTGCGAACCTTTTCACCCATTTCACCCCGCATCCAGCCTTGCGTCCTTCCTCTCTCCAATCTCCCATGCAGCCCACAGAAACACGATTCCTCACGCGCGCCTCCGCAGGCCCCGAGCAGTGGCAGAGCGCCGTCTCGGGGTACGCGTCCGACCCGATCCGAAGGCTTGTGCCGCTCTCGGACACGAATCCTGACGACTGTCTTGTCGCGCATCCCGCCGACGGGCGTCTGCGCACGATCCTCGCGCCTGAGGATCCCGTCCGCATGCTCCTTCGTCACAGGGCCGCCGTCGAGCAGCTGAGGATGGCCGTGGGATCGCGCAAGCTTTTCGAAGCGCACCTCATGCCCGCCATGGCGGGCTGGGCCGCGATGGTCCAGGGACTTCCTCGAGACGAAAGGGGTCTCTGGTCGGGGCCGGACGGCCTCTTCGAAGCAGGCCTCATGTTTGCAAGAGGCGCGATCAATGCGGTCGACGCACGCGTGATCGGTCCCGAACTCGCGCCGGGCATTCGTGACGACTGGACGCTTCGCCTTCGAATCGCCTCCGCACTCGCCGGTCTCATGAGCGACAGCCGCAAGCTCGCCGCACTGAAGCTCGAGGCGGGAAGCGAGGATCCTGCCAGGGGCACCTTCACCGTCACGAGCCGCTTCAATCCTTCGGAAGAAACGGCACTGTCGTTTTGCGTGCACGAGATCGGGCGCGTAATGAGGCTCGAGCGCCACACGGCGCGTGAATCTGCGGGAAGACTCCCAACGCTCAACGCCGACGTCCTTCGTCTCGTCGTCCCTCGTGAAACCCTGATGTGGCTCGGCGTCATCGATCGCCCCGACGGCGAGACCGTTCTCACGGCGCTCAAGGCCGCCGTCACCTATGCGGCCGGCCAGACGGAGGCCGAACGCCTGATTGCTGAAGCCGCAGCCCGCGGTCGCGAATGGGCGATCAACCGTCGCGCGGCCGAGGCCGCAAGACGAGAGGGCAAAAGTCCGCTTCTTCGCGGCTTTGCATCCGTCTATCGTGCCGAATTCAGCCAGAGGCTCTACGACGGACACTGGCGTCTCAACCGCGGAGACTCGCCCGTCGTGTGGGCCGACGACGGCCTCGCACTTCGCTGGCCCGAGGGCTTCACCGCCATTGCAGCCACCGCCGACGACAAGTGGCTCTTTCGAGACGTCCCCGACGAACCCGACGTTGCGGCCGAAATCCTCGTTGCCGACGGATTCGCGATGGCCGATGAAGCGGGCAATCCGCTCTGGCTCACGGACTCGGACTGCATGGCGGGCGAGGGCGCGTGGCTGCGCCTCACCGACTGCGACATGCTGGTTGCGAACGCCCGCCGAGCGGCGGACGCCGCAGGCGAATCCCTTCCCATGCGCTTTCCCGCACTCTTTGAAAAGCGTCCGTCGTCAAGCGCCAGGTCGGGCGGCACGGTGGCAAGACAGTGCTGGGCTTTGTCCGTCCCCTCTGAGCTCGAAGCTTCCGACAAGGCAGCGGCGCTCGCAAGGGCGCTCGAAGCCGTGAACACCCGGGACGACGCCGTCATGCTCGTGCATCCCGAGGGCGTCTTCGTCCCCGAGAGCCTGCTCCCCGTCGGATGGATCGAGGATCCGGCCGAAGCAGGGATCCTCCTGAGAGTCAAGGCCATGCCCTTTGCCGAAGGCGTACGTCACATGCGGGCCTCGCCCATTCGCCGCGTGCGAATGACGGGATCCTCCGCCTCGCGGGCCGCCCGATACGACCCCGGTCTCAGGGGCGCAAAGGACGGTTCGATCGAACTCACGGGCGTCGTCATCAACCGGCATTCCGTGCGCCCCGTCGTCCGATTCGTCAATGGCGAAGGCCGCACCGTAGAAGAAACCGAAGGCCACTGGCCGCGCGTCCTCGACATGGAGGCGATCGACCGCGATCCCCCGAAAGGAACCGAAGCCTTCAGGGCCCTCAAGCGCGCCGTCGGCTGGAAGCCGAGGGAACGAGCCTCAGACAAGGCATGATTGAAGGGAGAACAATAAAATGAAGACAACAGAACCCGTCACGAGCGGCGTATCCTCCTCGCGACTCACGGGCTGGCGGCCCGCATGGGAGGGCTGGAGCGCGGCCGCGGGATTTGCAGCCGCAGGGACAACCGCCGCCATGGTTCCGGGCTGGTGGGGCGCGGGTCTTGCCTCCGTCCTCGCCCTCATGGGTGTCGTGCGCACCGCCGAAGCACTCCGGACCGCTTCCCGCCGCATTCCGCTCGCAGGCTTTGCGCCCGCCTTCATTCACGCGGGCGACCTCATCCGCATTCTTCGTGAAAAGGGGATGGACGAGAAGAAGGCTGTCGACCCCGCAAGGAAAACCGCCCGCGAGCGTCTTGTCGCCCGCTACGAAGCGGGCCGGATTGCGCTTCTCGACTCGATGCGCTTCAATGCAGGCCGCGAAGGCAGGTTCGTCAAGAACCTCTGGATCGGCCGCGGATTCGAGTGGACTCCCGCACACGCCCAGGCGCTCTATGAACTTGCCGCCACACCCGTCAAGCCCGTGATCGTCCCGAAGCGCATCCGCAAGGCGCTCTCACTACCGGACCCGCTCGGGGCCGGGGACATCGGAAGTCCCATCATTCATGGGATCGGTGCGACCGAAGAGGACGACATCGTGCGTCCGCTCTCGAGTCTCGGCGGCGGCACGCTCATCGTCGGCACGACTCAGGCAGGGAAGGGCGTGATGCTCACGAGCCTCGTCACCCAGGCGATCCTTCGGGGTGAACCCGTCATCGTCATTGACCCCAAGAGCAGCAAGCGTCTTCGCAACGCCGTCTGGAAGGCGGCCGAGATCGCGGGTCGTCCCGCTCCTCTCGAATTCCATCCCGCCTTTCCCGAAACGGGCGTCAGACTTGATCCGCTCGGCGCATGGACGCGTCCCACGGAACTTGCCACCCGCATTGCGGCCGTCATGCCGCCCGACAGCGGGGCCTTCGGCAACTTCGCCTGGATGGCCGTCAACGTTGCCGTCGAAGGACTCTTCTACGTGACCGAAAGGCCGAGCCTTCTGGGGCTTCGCCGTCTTCTCGAAGGCGGCATCGATCCGCTTCTCAAGAAGGCTCTGGCCCGATCCTTCAGGGACGCAGGGATCGACGATTGGGAGGAGCAGGTCGAGCGCATGGACAAGCGCAACATCTGTCCGCCTGCCGCCAATGCCGGCATCGAGCTCACCGCTGCCGTCGCCCTCTGGGAGGAGACCGTCGGCAAGAAGGACGAAGGTGACGCGAACGCTGTCGTGGGCGGTCTTATCGCCGTCTTTCGTCACAACCGTGAACACTACGCGAAGATCACGGCCTCGCTACAGCCCGTTCTCTCGATGCTCACGGGCGGCACGCTTGCCAAGAGCTTCTCGCCCGATCCGTTCGATCCCGACGACGAGCGTCCGATCGTGACGGTGGAGAGGGTTGTTGAAGGCGGCGACATTCTCTATCTCGGCCTTGACGCGCTCCCAGACTCGACCGTCGCCGGCGCGCTCGGTTCCATCATCCTCGCCGACCTCACGGCCTATGCCGGCAAGCGATACAACCGAGGCGAATCGGGTACCGACGTGAAGTCCGTCTCGCTCTTCGTGGACGAGACCGCCAACGTCATCAACGGTCCCATGATCGAGCTCCTCAACAAGGGGCTCGAAGCCGGCATTCGCGTCACCGCAGCCATGCAGACGGTGAGCGATCTTGCAGCAAGACTCGGGAGCGACAGCCGCGCCCGCATGGCGCTCGGCAACTTCAACAACCTGATTGCGCTGAGAAGCAAGGACCGCCTCACGCAGGAATTCATCTGCGAAACGTTCGGGAAGACCACCGTCTGGTCGACCTCCGCTTCGCTCTCCTCATCGGCCGACGGCTCTCCCGTTCCGGACTTTCGCGCCTCCGTCACGCGCAGCATTCAGGGGCGGCGTGACGAAGTCGTCCCGCCCGACGTCCTCGGCCGACTGCCCAACACCGAGTTCTTCGCAAGCCTCTCGGGCGGCAGGCTCTACAAGGGGAGGATTCCGATCCTTCTCTCCGACGACTGACCGCATCCATTTAAATCCCTTTGGAACAAAATGATGAAGTACATGCTGACCGCGACCGCGCTTGTTCTCATCCTCATGGTGATGTGGCTGCCAGCCAGAACCCCGCCCGAGATCTTCGAGGAGACGGCCTTGAGAGAGGCGCTGATGCTGAGAACGGGCGAGGGGATTCCCATGCCCGAGACGGCCGCGAATCTGGCGGTTGAATATCTCGACGGGCTCGTCTGGGTCTCGGGCGTCCCCGACCGCTACACGCTTCGACCCTACGGCGGCTCACCGATGACGAAGGACGAGTTTGCCGAGATCGGCAGGGCCGCCGAGCGTACGACTCAGACCGAGTGGCTGCGTGCCATGAAGAGCCTCTTCGTGATGGCGACCCAGCGCCTTGCCGTCATGACCGCGGGCACCATCGCACTCATGCCTTTCATTCTCGCGCTGATTGTCGACGGGTTCGTGAGACGCCGCATCCGCGAAGCCGAGTACCACGCGCCGAGTCCCACCTGGTGGACCGCCTCCCTCTCCCTGCAGCTCCTTGCGGTCTGCCTCGGGATCGTGGCCATCATGCATCCCAACTATCCGCCTCAGTGGCTTTCCGTCTTTCCCGTTGCGTTCGCCCTGGCCGCTCGCATGACGGCAGCGACCTGGCACAGGTTCATTTGAGTTTCCCTTGGAATTCCCCGTCCAATGAGATGTCTCAACGTTGGGCGGGATTTCCTTTTCCAGAAAACCCGGCCTCAGGCCTCCTGCTTATTCACGCCTCCATCGGCGAAGGCCTGCAGCGTTCTCGTCACGGCCTTCTTTTCATCATCCGTCAGCACGTCCGTTCCAAAGAGATGGTGGAAGAAGAGGGCATCGTAGGCGAGGGTGTAGACCAGAGCCCTCTCGGAGCCGCAAGCCTCCTGCTTGACGCGATCGAAGTAGCGCCTGTACCAGTCGCGCACAGGCTCCATGAACTTCCTGTTCTCTCTTGACGCCATGGCGAGTGCAACGAGCGGCGAAGAGCCGCTGTCGATTTCTCCCAACGTGAAGCCCTTGTACCACTCGGCATAGGCCTCGAGCATCGGACAATCGCTCTTCGCCTTGTTGGTGAGTCCCGTCTGAACCTCGCCGAGATGCGCTGCGTATTCGTTGACGAGCGCCTCAATCAGTGCCTGCCGGCTTGGGAAGTGGTACATGAAGCTTCCCTTGGAGACTCCCGCCTCCTTGATCACGCGGTCGATGGAGAGGCTGTCAGTGCCTTTTTCAATGATGATCGCGCGAGCTGCAGCGAGGATCTTGAGCCTCGTCGCGCGGCCGTTTGCCCTGCGCCTCACGACGTGCTTTTCGTTGTCCTCGTAGGAAACGTCTTCAGCGGCGTCGTTTTCAATCTCACTCATTTTCTTGCATCTCCAGTCGTCATTTGCAAAGGGCGTCTCAGACTGCATAGTCTAAACCAATCGGGGTTAACCCTGTTGGTGAAAGACCCGATGGGCGTCCTCTTGTCCTTGTTGCCGTCTTAAGTATACAGTACGGACGGTACTAATAAGCGTCCGTAAGACCTCAGCGGTCCATGGGTTCATGGATGGCAGCGGATGCATGAAGGAGAACTCAAAAATGCAGAAACGCGAATTCCTCAAGGGCAGCCTTGCTGCTCTGGGCGTCTTCGGCTGCGGCGCTGCCGCCGCCAAGTCCGAATTTCCGGAAGCCAAGGACATCAAGTGGGACGAGACGTTTGACGTTGTCGTCGTGGGCTCGGGCATTGCCGCCACGTGCGCCGCCAACGAATCGATCGACCACGGCGCGAAGCGCGTCATCATGGTCGACAAGATGCCCGTCTTCGGCGGCAACTCCGCCATCACGGGCTTCTGGATCAACGTCCCGCGCACGCCCGAGCAGCTCGCTCACGGCGTCAAGGACGACAGTCCCGAACTCTTCCTCAAGGACACGCTCAAGGCCGGCGAATACTTCAACGACCCGAAGCTCGCCCATGCGCTGTGCTTCAAGGCCCTCGAGTCCTTCGAATACATCCGCAAGCTCGGCTGCGAATTTGCGCCTACGCCCTTCATCCAGGGTGGTCACTCCAAGATCCGTTCGCTCGCCCCGAAGGTTTCGGCCGGCATTTCCGTGATGCTCCCGCTGCACCGTCACTTCCTCAAGCGCGGCGGCATCATGCGCAAGAACACAATCGTTGACGAAATCATCAAGGACGAAACGGGCCGCTGCGTCGGCGTCGCCGTCCGCGAAAACTATGTCTTCGACATTAACTCCCGCGACAACGACCTGACGAACAAGACGGGCGTTCGCAAGTACTACCGTGCCGAAAAGGGCATCGTGTTCGGTGCCGGCGGCTTCGTCAACGACTGGCGCATGTGCTCGCTCATTGACCCGAAGATCACGAAGGAAACGGAAGGCACGAACCATCCGGGCGCCACGGCCGGCGCTCTCTTCACGCTGATGCGCGCGGGTGCCATTCCCGTTCACATCGACTACATCCAGTGGGGTCCCTGGTGCTCGCCTGATGACAAGGGCATCGGCATGGGTGCCGACGTCTGCGATTACATCAAGCAGTACGGCTTCGCCATCGACCCGAAGACCGGCCGCCGGTGCTTCAACGAGCTCGGCAACCGCACTGAACTCACGAACGACATCTTCTCCCTCAAGAACGAAGACGGCTCCCAGCGCTTCGCCGTGCTGATCGCCGACAGCCAGTTCGTGCCGAAAGTCTCCATCGACCGTTACCTCTCCAAGTCCCTCAAGTCGGGCACGACGAAGAAGTTTGAAACGCTCGAGGAACTTGCCAAGTTCTACGGCCTCCCGCTCAAGGAGCTCAAGGACGAAATGGCGAAGTACAACGGCTGGATCAAGGAAGGCCGTGAGTTCGATCCTGACTTCAACCGTCCGCTCACGCCGAACGAAGGCGTGTTGATGGGCAAGGGGCCCTGGTACGGTCACCGTCTCACCTCCAAGCTCCACTACACGATGGGAGGTGCGCGCATCAACGAAAAGGCCGAGGTCATCGGTCAGGACTTCAAGCCGATTCCGGGCCTCTACGCTGCCGGCGAAATCACGGGCGGCGTCCACGGCGTCACGCGCCTTGGCGGCAACTCGGTCCTCGACGGCATCGTCTTCGGCCGCATCGCAGCCCAGAGCATCATGGCCAAGTAATCGTGAGAAGGAGAAGCATCATGAAGAAACTCGTTGTCATCGCCATGGCCGCTCTTTTCACGGCCGGCGCCTACGCCGCCGATGTCGCCATTCCGACGTCCGCCAAGCACAAGCAGGACTGCACGATGTGCCACCAGGACGGCTTCAAGCCCGTCCCGACGGAAAAGTGCCTGACCTGCCACGCCGACATCAACAAGGGAAGCTACACGCTCGCCAACGGCAAGGAAAACCCGCACGTTTCGATCCATTACCTCCCGGAAACGGTCGACTGCAACCTCTGCCATCGAGAGCACGGCAAGTCCCAGAACTACTGCCAGGCCTGTCATGCCGACGGTCTTGGGTTCAAGGTGCCGTAACCCTGGCATAAGCTGTCATCGAGCGTGATGGAACACAAAACGCGCCCTGCGGGCCTTTCGGTCTGCAGAGCGTTTTTTGTATGGAAAATTCTCGAAACAAAATACCCGGGAGGCCACGACATCAATAGTGGAAAGCACTGTGGCGCTGGCTGACTGGTCGGGCAGAATGAAGATAAGGACAGGGAAAAGCCGGACACCTCGATTCGCGACGGCGTGAACAAAGCATGCATCACGACACGCGCGAGGCGCACCGTCCGGCCGTTTCCCTTCCTTTCCGACACAACCATTGTCGGCGCAGCCCTTTGGCAACTGCGCTGGCCCTTGACTCGAGGTTGCAACATGCTCTTGACGGACAATGACCGAAACGCTCTCGAAGCCTGCGATGAGAACGGCGTCACGAATGTAGGACGCATCTTCGCCTTGCTCGACAACTTCGTGGAAGAGGGTGTCCAGCAGGGCCGATTCTCACGCGAAGAAGCCGATGCCGATCTGGAAATCGCGCTCTGGCGCTCGTTCGCGCTTCTGCAGTGCGACGACTACGTTTCATATGCACAGGCGGTCGAAGTGCTCCAAAAGGCCGAAGCCGCGGCCGCCGGGAGCGGTGTCTGGCATTATCGCCTCGCCGCCGCGCTGACGCACGTCGGTCGACTCCGGGAAGCCTTCGACATTGCCCGTCGGGGCGTCGAAGCTGAACCCGGCTATCCCTGGGGATGGCTCCATTATGCAAAGCTTCTGGCACACTTCGGGGAGACCGAAGCTGCACAGGCTGCCGTTCAAAGAGGCCTTGAGCTCGTGCCGGGTGACGCGGAATTCCTGACGCTCGAAAAGGAGATCCGGGACGGTGCAACGCTTCCGGAAATGCTCTTTCACTACATTCGCCCGGAACATGATGAAGACCTGCAGAGCAATCGCATGGATCTCAAAGAGGTGATGGAAAAGCACCAGGCGCTCCTGTGCGTGGTCAAGGATCCGGAAGGCTTCGAGGCGGCCTGCGCGGCGTTCGAATTTGACGAACTGAAGCCTGACGAGGAGTTTCCCTATCTTTTGTCAGCCCGCATGCCGGTCGAAGGCGTCCGCGTCCCTGTGACTCTGCGCATGAACGAGGCCGGACTCTCGCACATGCCGCCGGTCTGGATCCGACATGCCCGCAGCGCCATTGCCGACACGATGAACAAGCAGGATTTGAAGGCGGGCGACATCGTCAACGTCGCTTTCGACCTTGAACGCAGCATTCATCTCATTTTCATGCCCGACCCTGCGACCGGAGAGTCACGCGAGCACCACTTCAAGCTCAATCCGGCCGTCAGCGGCCTCGGGGATCGGGAGGCGCCCGAACGCTCCGAGGATTTCCCGCCCGACGTGGTCAAAATGCTCGAGATCGTCGCCGACCTCGACGAGAAAGAGGACTATCGCGGCATCATTCGACTGCTCGAAGCCGAGCCCGACGACGAACGCCATCCCGCGCTCACCTTTGAGCTGGCACGCGCCTACAACAATGCGGCCGAATTCGGCGGTTCCGAACTTCTTCGTGCGATCCGGCTCCTTGAGTCCGTCCGTGACAGCTACGAAGACACGCACAAGTGGCAGTTCCGCATGGGCTATGCACTCTTTTACCTCGAACGCGAGGAGGAGGCGCTGCCCTGTTTCGAGCGTGCAGAAGCGCTGCAGAAAGGCGATCAGGATTCACTTGAATTCATGCGACTGTGCCGTTTTCAGATGGCCTTTCCTCGTTTCTCGAAACCGCTGCGGGAGCGTATCAACGATTTCTGGGACGGCATGGCGCAGAAGACGCCTGGGCTGCTGAAGCGTCTGGCCGATCCTGACGAATGCCAGGATGCGCAGCTCGAGATCACCGAGGACCTTCAGAAGGTCGTCCCGGGAGCTCTGGCGTACGTCGGAGCCATTGCCGGCCCGGTGGATCTCAACCTCTCGGCCGACGGCGACTGGCTGAGGACCTATCTTCTGCGGGCACTCATCCGACGGATGCCCGAAGAGCTGAGGTCCGACTGGCGCTTGACGCTCGGACGCCGTAGAGGGTCGATCCCGCTGCGGTTCGACATCAACGGCAGGGAGCTCCATGCCGGTAACGTCTATCTCTGGGAGGAAAAGCCGGAGGAAGGGTGTGCAGACCGGTTGATCGCCTACCATGAAGCCTTCGAAACTCTCGAGGAGCCCGAGTATGCCGAAGCCTTTTCGTGCGTGCAGGCGCTCCTTGACAATGCCGTGGGCGAAGCGGTGCGGATGAAGTATTACTACGATCTTCGCCTCACGCGCAAGCCTGAATCGGGCGTCGGCTTCTCGGTGCAGGAATTCCAGAGCTACCTGCGCGAAACCGATCCGATGAAGCTCGTCACGACGATGGATGACTATCTCGACGAGTCGAATGAATTCGACTGGGACGGATCCGAAGAAAAGGACTGCGATTACCTGCTCGATGCCGTGCATGCTGAGCTGTCCTGTCCGGCACTTGTCCTCGCCTACTTCAAAAACGACCCCGATCTCATGCGCATGCTCGCGCAGTCGGGCGCAACGGCGGGCACCCTTTACATGAACACCCGCGATCGGTCGCCCGAAGGTCGAAGGGAGGTTCTAGATTCGCTCAGAACCGAGCTGCAGGCAAATGTTCCTGAAGCTTATGAGAGTGTCGGCATCGTCGACGGCAGGCGGTATGCCTATGACGTGTTCCTTGCCTGGGATCTCCCCGCAGTGCTCGAGGCTGCGCGGGGATTTGCAGAAGGTCGCGATGACGTGCTCGAGCTCGGGTTCCATTCCCTTTGGCGCGAAGCGGGCGGTCTTTCAATCAGGAAGCCCGAAAAAGCCTGATCGGCTACGGAAGCCGTGCACGAGGTTGACACGATTTTCGAAATGCCTTGGCCGCGGCTTCCTGAAGTCAGATGTTTCCTTGCGGCGTTTCTATGAAGCCCGAGGTGAAGGGCGAGAGCCCGGCATGTGCCCCCGTAGCGCCGAGAATGAAGCCGACCGGAACGAAGCCCGTCATGACGGGCACGGCGACACGAAGGCCCCTGAGGACCTCCTGCGCCGTGTTGGGTTGTGAAACGAGAGCTTGGTCTGACATCTTCAGATCAGAAGAGAGCCTGTCGTTACAACGTGCCGAACCACGTGATGACGACGGCATTGATCAGGTCGATGAGGAATGCGCCCACGACCGAGACGATGAGCCAGGCGCGCGGGGACGAGCCGTACTTTTCGCTGATGGCCTGCATGTTGGCAAGACCGTTGGCCGTAGCACCCATGGAGAAGCCGATGCCGCCCACGGAGAGCATGACGGCGTCGTAGGAGCGGCCGAAGGCCGTGAAGAGCACCGTCCAGGCGTAGATGAGCATCAGGATCGTCTGGCAGGCGAGGATCACTACGAGCGGGAGCGCGAGGTGCACGAGCTCGTGGAGCTTCAGGTTGTTGATGGCCATCGTGACGAAGAGGACGAGCGTGATGTCGGCCACTGCGTTGAGGCCCTTGCCTTCGACCTTGTACATCCCCGAGAAGTCTCCGACGTTGCGGATGACGGTGGCGACGATCATGGCACCGATGTAGGCGGGAAGCGTGATGTAGTGGCCGAGGTAGTTCGAGACGATAGTGCCGAGGCCCATGGCGAGCGCCGTGACGGAGACCGCCCGCATGATCTCATTCGTGAAGTTTGGCTTCGCGGATGCGTGCTGTTCCGTAATGTCGGTGTCCATGTCGTCGGGGAGGTGCAGCTCGGGTTCAGGCTGCTGGACTTCGTCGGGAGTCTTCACCTGGTAGCGGCGGATGCACCATTCGCCGAACGGGCCGCCGATGAGAAGGGCGGCGACCATGCCGAAGGTGGCGGCGGTGACGGCAACGGCGGTGCCGCCCGTGATGCCGTAGGTTTCCTCAAAATAGGGACCGAAGGCAGCGGCGGTGCCGAGGCCGCCCATCATGGAGACGGAGCCCGCGAGAATGCCGTAGTGCTTGTCAAAGCCCATGGCTTCCGCTATGGCCATGCCCATGCCGTTCTGGAGAAACACAAGTACCGTGACCGCGAGGAGGAAGCCGAGAAGGAGCCTGCCGCCGTCCTTGACGACGCGAAGGCTGGCCATCAGGCCGATGGTCGTGAAGAAGCCGAGCATGAGCACGGTCTGCAGCGTCGAGTCGATCTGAACCTTGACAATGTTGAAGTATTCGAGGAAGGAGACGACGATGGCAAAGGACATGCCGCCCACCACGGGACTCGGGATGGAATAGCGTGAAAGCACGCCGACCTTTCCCTTGAGCCAGACGCCAAAATAATAGGTGCATACTGCGAGCGCGACGGCCTGCACCTTGTCCACTGCGATGACCGGCACCGTTCCTGCTATATCTGTCATGTTTCCTTCTCTTTTTGTTGGTTGTTGTGAACGCCTGATTTTCAGGCAGGCTGATGAAAAGTCTAGCAGTGTGGGAAAGCGGCTCAAGGTGCCTTCCCTAAGGCATTCGCCCAAGGGGAGTCGACATTTCTCAATCAAAGGCCAAACCCTGCAGGGTTTATCCTGACTCGGGCTCAAGGTCCGCACCAGGTCCCCTAAAATCGAACAACTGCCGTGGAAGTCGTCCGCGGAATCACAAACGTTCAACCGCTGCCGGAGTCTAAGAAATGGCACAAACCTCACGAAAGCACGCCCTGATCATCGTCGACCTGCAGAAGGATTTTCTGCCCGGGGGCGCGCTGGCGGTACCCGGCGGCGACAAGATCGTGCCCGTCATCCATGAAGTGCTCGAAAAGAATTCCTGGGACTGCATCGTCATGACCCAGGACTGGCATCCTGCGGGTCACGTCTCCTTTGCCCGGAACCATGAAGGCAGGCACGTGCTCGACGTCATTGAACTTCCATACGGCATGCAGATGCTCTGGCCCGTTCACTGCGTTGAAGGCACCGACGGTGCTGCCATCGAGGGCGTCGACACGATGAAGGCCGACCTCGTCCTTAGAAAGGGCAGGGAACTCGACATCGACAGCTACTCCGCCTTCTGTGCGGCCGACAACGAGACGAAGACGGGGCTGGCGGGGTGTCTGCGCGAGCGCGGCATCACTGACGTCTGGGTGTGCGGCCTTGCACTTGACTACTGCGTCTCGTTCACCGCAATCGATGCAGCTCGCGAAGGGTTCGACACCCATGTCATCACCGACGCCTCCGCCGCGATCGACGCCAACGGCAGCCTTGAGAAGGCCGAAGCCGCCTGGCGACTTGCCTGCATCGACGTGTGCATTGCCGAGGACGTGCTCGAGCCCGAGTACTGACGCAAATACAACCCATCAATCTTTAAAGGCCGCCCCTGTCTCACGACTCGGACGGCCTTTTTCTTTGCTGGCGACGGGCGGTGTCGGGTTTTGCCCCGCGCGTACGCATCCAATTCGGAGAACGGAGGGCGGAAAAGGGGGCGTCAGAGGGGGCCAGCTGAACGAAATCCTCGTTTCGGGAAATAGAGAACAGAAGAATTGAAAGCTGTGGACCGTAAGGTATCATCATAGATACAATCTATCACCCCCCCCCCCCATGAGAGTCTAAATTAACAATGTACGGGTAAGCCCGCAGGGAAATTGGTCTAGACTGGGGTAGACCCTTATTCGTGTTGTCAGGCGCGATGGAAACGCGTGCAAAAGTGTTCGATCGGGCAACTTGATCAAAGTCAATCTGCACATAAGGTTCTAAAGGAATCATTAATAATCACTCTCAGGAAATATTTTACTTCATGAAAGTCAATGGGGCAAAGGAAACATGGGGGTTAACCTTGACGTTTTAAAGCGACTCAAAAAAACAGAGGCTTGAAAGGAAGGGAGCCGAGAGTTGCCTACGGTCTTATTCTGCGTATGTCCCAACTCGAAAGTGAGCGGGGATGAAATGACCAACCAAAGACCAAAATATTTGGAGATACGCAGATGAATCGCGTTTTCAAGACCAAATGGAGTGCTGCCCATCAGCAGTACGTTGTTACTGACGAGCATCGTGCCACGAAGGGCAAGGCTTCCAAGAGCGCTGTGGCTCTGACTGTTGCTGCCCTAATGATGGCCGGTGCGCATGCAGCTTACATGGAACCCGGCTTTGAGGCGTCTCGCTACCATGAGGTTGATCAGGCCCAGCAGTCCTGGGAAACCGCGGAATATCAAAAGGACTGGGGTCTGGCTGCCATGAATGCTTCGAAGGCATACGCCCTCGGCTTCCATGGCCAGAAGACCATGGTGGGCATCATGGACTCTGGTGCTCTCCTTGACAAGCATCCCGAACTTAGAGGCGACCGTTTTTCAGCCACCCATGTCACGGGTGAATATGGTTCGACTGGTAACCGCTATCCCCAGTCTGTCAGCAGCGAAAATAAAGGCCAGCCCTTCAACAAAGGCGAACACTTTGACGTGACGGGCAATTGGATGTCCGATCGCAACGACAATCATGGTACCCATGTTGTGGGCACCGTTGGTGCCAATCGTGACGGCTCCGAATTCCACGGCGTTGCTTGGGGATCCAACATTCTTAGCGGTAACACTGGCGCTACCGACAGCAACAACTACGGCCCGTATCAGGACCATGACTTCTTCTTCAAGGGGTGGAAGGCCATGGCCGATACGATCACCAAGGCCAATAAGATTAATGGGCACGATCGTGGCGGTGTGATCAATAATTCGTGGGGCACGAACATCCGTACGAAGGAAGTTTATAAGTGGAGTGCCGCTAAGAACGATTGGGTGTGGGATCACTACGTCACCCCCGACGAAGATACGTCCAAGTACACAACCGGTGATGTTCCCGAGAATCCTACCGACGGTCAGATTTATATGCAGACCGGTCATCTCGCCGCGAACACTGTGCAGCAGTCTGAGTACGAGTACTTCTACTTCAAGAAGGTTTACGGTGACAAGTTCAACGCGGGTGAAGCGACTTCTGACAAATCTTTCGTCGATGCCGCTTGGGAAGCAGTGCAGGGTGAGAACAAGAACGTCGTGCAGATCTTTACGACGGGCAACCGCAACATGGGAAATCCCTTCTATCGTCCGCTGTATCCGTACTTCAATCCCGAGGCAGAAGGGAATTGGATCGCTGTTGCCGGTCTGAGGAAGGCCAACAATTTTGATCCCGCAAATCCTAAGTATGCCCTCGTCGACGGCTTCAACGAAGCTGGTCTTGGCAAGTATTGGACTGTTGCGGCTCCTGGCAACGGCATTTACTCTACGATCGTTGGCAAGGATCCCAAGATTACCGAAAGTAAAGATCCGCTTAAGCCTGCCTTCGGTGAGCCTGGTTATGGCAGCAAGTCCGGTACTTCGATGGCTGCGCCTCACGTTGCCGGTGCAATGGGTGTCCTCATGTCCCGCTATCTGGACATGAATGCGAAGCAGGTTCGCGACGTGATGTTCACCACTGCTAACCATTACAATCCCGATGGTTCGCCCATGGAAGGCTGGAACAATGTTGACGGAACGAAGCCGGCGGACGGTCAGGTTTCCGATCGTATGGGTTGGGGTGTTCCTGATCTGGACAAGGGCATGTATGGCCCGGGCCAGTTCCTTGGCGAGTTCAATTACAACATGGCCAACACCAGTCTTGACGTTTGGACCAACAATATCACCAATGTCGCTCTCGACCAGCGCATGGAAGAAGAAAAGGCATGGCTGGCCGACTATGATAAGAATCTGAAGTCTGAATTGGTTCTTGGTGACAAGTTCATCGTTCTGAACGGCACTGATGACAAGAAGGATCACATCATTTCTGAAAGCGACGCAAAGAAGTGGCGTCAGGAATACTTCGAACTGCGAAAGGCTGAAATCGAAAAGAAGCAGGCGAATGACTTTGCAGGTTACAAGGGTTCTCTGATCAAGGATGGTGCCGGTACACTCGTCATGACCGGTAAGAACGAGTACAAGGGTACTACCACGGTCAAGGGCGGCACGCTCCTCGCCTTTACGGAATCCATCGGCGAAAACAACACCGTTGAAGTTGAGGGTGGCAGCTTCGGCGTCCTTTCCTCTTACGATGACCAGTTCACCATGAAGGGTCACATCGAGAGCAAGGCGACGGATGCGGATCTTCTCACGATCAATGTTGGCGAGAATGGTTCTCTCTACATCGATGCCGCTTCCAACGTGGCTGTCAAGGCTGTTAACTTTGCGAAGAATAAGAAGGTCACGGTGGGTCTCGCCGGTGCTGATCGTTCCAGCCTTGTGAGCGTCTACAACGGTGAAAAGGATGCGGTTTCCGGCACCTTTGAAATCAAGGAAGGTACGCTTACTGGCGTTACTCACGACGTTCTGAAGACGGACTCGCTCTTCTTTGATCTGGCCAAGGAAGACGTCAAGGTCGAGGACAAGAAGATCTCCGTCTCCATGAAGAAGAAGGAAGGCGTGACGATGGAATCGTTCGCCGATACCGAAAATCAGAAGAAGATTGCATCTGCGATCGCCGCTTCCGGCAACGCTCTCACGGGTGACGTTCTGACGGCCGCCAACGAAAAGCAGGTCAAGGAAATTTTGTCGACCCTTGACGATGACTTCTATGCAACGGCCCGCAATGCCCTCGTGATGAATGCCACCGCCGTGTCCCGCACGGTCATGGATCAGGCCCGAGGCATGGGTGAAGGTCGCTCCGCCGAAGTTGACAACGGTCGCGCCCGCATCTGGGCAGCCGGCATCGGTCACTGGGGCGAAGCCGAAGGTAACCTTGACACCATGGACGTCGACTTCCGCGCCGGCTTCCTCGGTGCTGAAGCTCTTGTCCTTGACAACACCAAGTTCGGCGCCTTCTTTGGCTACGGTACGACGGATTACAAGTCCGGCCTCAACAAGATCGACGGTGAGGACAAGCACTTCGGTGTCTACGGTCTTACCGACATCGGCAACGTGACGATGACCTACGGCGTCGCCTACACCGATCAGGACCGTGACACGACGCGCTTCCTCGGTGGCGTCGCCAACCAGCACAGCGAAAACGCTTCCGTCCTTCAGGGCTTCGTTGAAGGTGCGTACAACTTCGACCTGAGCATTGCGAAGGTCTCCCCGTACGTCGGCTTCACCTGGGCTCGCGTCGAAACGGATGCCGCGACCGACAATGCGCTCGGCCACAGCTTCAAGACCGACGAAATCAAGGACGACATCCAGATCGCTACGCTCGGTGTTCGCACCTCGGTGCCGTTTGCCATGGGCAACATGCCTGTCGCTCTGAAGGCCGACCTCGGCTGGTCTCACTACTTCGGTGACACCGACGGTCTCGTGAACGTCCAGACGGGCGCCAACGGCCAGTTCGCCGCGATCGAAGGCTCTGAACTCAAGGATCAGGCCAACCTCGGTCTCGGCATCGTCGGTCAGGTTGCTAAGAACGCCACGGTTGGTCTCTCCTACTCCGGTTCCTGGGGCAGCGACATCAACACGCACGGCATCTTCGCCAACGTCCGCTTCAACTTCTAAGCCCTCGGGTTTTGAAGCAGGTGACAACACCTGCGGATGACTGAACACGGTCGGCTCTTCTTTGGAAGGGCCGACCGTTGTTTTTCATTGAGAGGCCCTACCGATATTGGCACTTTCATAAATAAATTCACTTTTGGCGTAATTACGTAGTCAGCCAAAAAATGGCAAGGGGTTTACCCTTGGTTTTCAGTTAAAACAAATTCTGAGCTTCTCATTTTGAGCTGGAAAAATAATCTTGATCCATGTCAATTCGGTTAGGTTGTTCAAGTTACCCTCGGATGGTAACTTGAACAACCTTATCTTCACCTCTTGATTTGTCAACACTGCCGTTACAAAGTCAGGGTTTGCGATGCTGTCCTAAAACGACATGTCTTTTCGCAACACCTGCAGGAAAGGCGATTCGGGGGATCAAAACAAGATAATCTGCGCAGGTCCCTGCTCGAAGGAGCGGGGAACAAGGACCAACCTAAGACCCAATTAATTTGGAGTTACGCAGAATGAATCGCGTTTTCAAGACCAAGTGGAGTGCTGCTCACCAGCAGTACGTTGTCATCGACGAACATCACGCCACGAAGGGCAAGGCTTCCAAGAGCGCTGTTGCCATCGCCGTTGCGGCCTTCATGATGGCTGCCGGCGCGCAGGCCGCCTACATGGACCCGAACCCGAACATCAGCAGCGCCTCTGTTGCTGAAGCCCAGCGTGCCTTTGAAACGGCCGAATACAACGCTGACTGGGGCCTGAAGGCCATGCACGCTTCCAAGGCCTATGCACTTGGTTTTACCGGCAAGGGTGTTGCTGTTGCCGTCATGGACTCTGGCGCTCTCCTTTCCCACTCTGAACTGTCTGGCGAACGCTTCGTTGCAGTTGAACACAGTGGCAAGTACAGCTCCACTGGCAACCATTATCAGCAGGGTGCGAATGGCGTTGGGAGAGCGTCAGAAATTTTGTGTCCATGGGATAATCGGAGCCCGCCAAACGGG
>OLGL01000360.1_pt1 | contig 57422 bp, 49 predicted proteins | sample 1605041 | NCBI WGS metagenome assembly OLGL01 (sample SAMEA3888905, study PRJEB22519) | human gut metagenome | biome: human gut; feature: human-associated habitat; material: faeces | place: Denmark | collected 2010 | reverse complement strand
GGCAGCTCCCCCGATGGGGAGCCAAGAATGTTCTGCCGCTTAACTTAATAGCATTGCGCCCCTGCGGGCACCTCCTTCCACAGGAAAGAGGGAAAAATCGGAGCTGCGGCGCTTTATGTATGTTGCGCCGCACCACCATTTCTCATTTCGCATTCAGATCAGAACTGTGTGCCGAAGCTGAAGTGGAATTTATTCTTATCACCGTGGCCATAGTCAAGACGGATCGGTCCGATCGGGGTCTGGAGACGCAGGCCTACGCCGCAAGACCACTGGAAGCCATCATCATCTTCATACCACGGGATCCGTCCGTTATCGATGCCCCAGGTGCTGCCGCCATCGGTGAAGAGGACGCCCTGTACTTTCTTGGCGATCGGGAAACGGTATTCCAGTGTCGCCGCGTACATTTTCTTGCCCTTGAACTGGTCATCCTCATAGCCGCGAAGCGTATTCGAGCCGCCGAGGTCAAAGAGGTTCCCGTAAGAGACATCGCCGTCGATGTAGCCGCCCTGCAGACGGAGTGCAAGGATGTGACCATTGCCAAGGCCCTTGTAGAAGCGGCCTTCTGTCGTAAACTTGTAGAAATCATAGTCACCGCCAAGGCCATGTCCGCCCCACTGGGTAGAGAAGGAGATGCGGCGGCCCTTGCTGGCATTGAAGTAATTATCACGGTTATCGAAGACATGCGAGAAGGTGAAGCTGTTCGTGGTACCGAAATTATCCATGATAGCTTTATACCATGCATCGCTATAGTCTTTCTTATTATGTCCCTTGTCGGTTGCTACGCTGCCCCATTCGAAACCGTCATGGTCATCATATTTTTCCTTCGCACTTTCGAAAGTGAAGTAGTTCGTGCGATATTCGCCATTCTGGCGTCCCCAGGTGAGGTTCCAGCCGCTTCTTCTCTTATCGTATTCTGCGACGGTATTGCCGTTCGAATCATAGTCATCGTATTCATAGATACGGTTGAAGATGGAAGCACCAAGGGAATCACCGTTGGAATTGATCCACGGGCGGGTGTAGGAGATGGTATAGTTCTTACCGTTGCCGGCGCCGCCGAATTCCCAGTGGAAATTGACCTTATCGCCTGTGCCGCGGAAGTTCGTATCACCGAGCTCGACGATGCCAACTGTACCATCGGAGTCCGAGTAGCCAGCACCGACAGTGATGACGCCGGTCTTCTGCTCGACAACGTCGATTTCGATGACGACATTGTGTTCATTTTCTTTGCCGGGGAGCAGCTTCATATTGACATCTTCGAAGTAGCCCAGATTATAGAGTCTTTCCATGGAGCGGCTTGCCTGGAATTTATTGAAGGGCTTGCCCTTCTTCATCTTGAGTTCGCGGAGGATGACTTTGTCCTTCGTCTTATCATTGCCGACGAGCTGGATATCTTCGATGACACCTTCGGAAATATGGACTTTCAGGATGCCCTTCGGCGTCACTTCTACATTCGGGATGGAGACGAGCATGTAGCCCTGCTTGAGGTAGGTATCTTCGATCTCCTTGAGCTTCTGGTTCACGAGGACGAAGTTCAGGACGCTGCCCTCCGGCACCTGCAGGATGGACTTCAGATAGTCAGATGTGAAGATAGTATTGCCGGTGAATTCTACATCACGAACGATGGGATTTGTGACAAGACCATAGGTGAGGTCCACGCCTTCGGGGATGTCCTTGAAATTCGGACGAATCTGAGAGAAAACACCTGTCGAGCCAAGAGATGCCACATCATTGCGGATGCCCTCAGCCGTGATGGTGCTGCCCGGTTTGCTCTGAAGAAGAGGGGACAGCTTCGTCTTGACTTCTTCCGGAATCCCGTCGAAGTCAACATGCGCAATGGTCTTGCCTGTATGTGCTTCGATGGCTGCGTCATCGTCCGCCGAAAGATAGAGCGAGGCATCGCCCACTGCGACGGTCTGGTGGGATTCCTTCACTTCCATGGATGGTTCCGCTTTTTCCGTCTGGTCGGAGATCTCAGCTGTCTTGCCCGCTTCCTTACCGTTCTTCACGTCGATCATGGAGCTCTGGGACATGCCGTTCTGGGAGCCGGTCATCTGCGGTGCTTCCGCAAAGACGTCCGCGCCGGAAAGCGCAAGCAGGATCGCAGAGGCAAGCAGTGCTTTCTTATATGTTGCTGTCATCGTAAATTCCTCCTCATGTACTGGATGGTGAATTTCTATATATTTATGGAAATACAGATGGGTATCTGGCATACTTGCCAAAACGTTTGATTTCCTTAAATAACATTGGGATCGATGGATTCGGTGCAGGACGGAAGCTCCTAAAGGGGAGACCCTTCGAACCTCTGGAATCCTTCTTATCATTAATTTCCTCTGAGAGCCCTTCCCGCTTCGCCTACGACACGCTGGATCTCCTGATCGGAGAGGGCGGGTACCTCCGGCTTCGTGACGGCGGAGACTTCCACCGGAGCCGGCGCGGGCGTCATGACGACGGGCGCTGCTTTAGCAGGCGGCACCACCTCGGGATCTGGCTTTGACGGATACGTTTCCACCAGTTCTGTCGTGACAGTCTCTGCAGATACCGAAGGGACCTCTTCGGCTTTCTTATCCGCTTCCTCGACTGGCACAACCGCCGCATCCGGTGTCGTGACTGCTGTTTCCACCGGTCTTACCGGAGTAGGCGCAGGTGCAAAAAAACTGTCCTTCAGAAAAGAGACGCCGAGGAAAAGCGCTCCCGCCACAGCCAGCGCGCCGCCGCGAAGCAACCACTTCCGCCGCGGCGAAGTCCCTCTCACCTCTTTCAGGCGCTGCATCTCTGCCTGCGCCATGATGAGATTCATCTCGCCTGTCAGTTCTTTATGGTTGGAATAGGAATTTTCTGCTTTTTCCAGCCACCTCTTCACTGACTTCACTCTCTTCAGCGTATCCCCCGACATACTGCCTCCTGCTGAGAAAACCGGAATCATTCCGATCTCTGCCAACGACTGGTTACATGATTCTTATGTATAATCAGTGTTTTAGAAGTACAAGTGAACATCCAAATTTATTGTTTATTTCACATTTTCTTGTATTTTCAAGCATTCTTGCCGAAATGCGAGTGTTTTCAGGGTGGAATGATATGTTTGACAGGGTCCGAGGAACAGATATCCGATTTCTGTTCCATCTTACTCTTTGCGATAGGTTCAGCGGGGCAACGAGACGGTGCCGAAAATGGAACCGCAAGAAACGCTATGCCACGTCATCCCCTACTTTCTCTCATGGATCAGCTTCGAGAGCATCCCGCGCAGACGCCGAATGCCGCGTTTCTCGAGGCGGTAGACGTAGGCCTGGCTGACGCCCATAGCATCGGCAGTTTCCTGAGCGGTCTGCTCCGCGAGGTAGACCGAGCGGATAACATCCTGCTCTTTGGCAGAGAGTCGCTGCACCGCCAGGTCGACTGCCGCATGCAACGATTCACGGTCGGCACTTTCGAAAGCCATATCGGGAATGGCCTGCGCGAGGAAGACCTTTTCTTCCTCCCCGTCCTTGAGAAGGATCTCCTTTTTATTGGCATTCAAGAAATTCAGCATGCGTCCGCGGATGCGATGGATGGCATACAGGGAGAAGGCAACACCGGCCAAAGGGTCATAGCGCTCGACAGCCTCCATGAGCCCTACAGTGCCTTCCTGAATAAGGTCCATCGTCACCGCCTCCTGCAGGCCGTACTTGACGGCCTCCTTGAAGACAAGCGGCTGATAATTCTCGATCAGACGCTGTCGCGCGTCGATCTCCTCTTCCTCTTTGTATTCTTTCCAAAGTGCCTGCTCTTCCTCCCGGCTGAGCAAGGTCACACGGGACAGGCAGGCTTTGTATTCTTCGAGCATAATAATGGGTACTCCATGTAAATGGGATTTCGCGAAATAGACCTTCCCCTCCTGTCAGCGCTAAGCGGAAGATGCGCTACGGACCACTGGCGCATTTTTCCATGATCTAAGGGAAAGTCGTTGGCTTGACAAGCGGCGAATGGGAAAATGAGTTCGCGCCGAAGGATCGCGGCGAAGCCGCACCTCCTCCCCGAGCCCATCAGGCTTAGGGACTAAAATTTAAAGCTCCAATCGCTGCCGATGTAACTGTCGTGATTACTATTATACCACGATGAGAGACCGACGCGCGAATTCAAATCATAATGGAAGCCCAGACTCTTTTCCTCATTATTCACTCCCATGGTCGCAGTCAGCATGAAGTCATTGAAGAGGTACTTCCCGATCTTGATGTAGTAGTAGCTGTCATTGTTATCATCGATGTTGTCATAGTAGTCTGTCAGGTTCGACGTGATGCTGATGAGGTCAAGTCCGATCTTATCTGCGAGGAAGTCCTGCATTGTATTTCCGAAGAGCATGGTGAGGCCGGCATTGAAGAGCGCCCCCTGCATCGAGCCATCCTTATCCTTGGTCGGATCCTGATGGAGCGTCAGCAGCATGATGATCTGCGAATCATTCAGCGCAGGATCACTGTGGAAGGTCGTCTTCATATCACCGGGCAGTCCATCCAGCTCGGCTTTGATATTGTAATGACCGACCTTGGTATCGGCACGCGCATGGATGACAGGCAGGAAGGAGCCGGGGGTACCACCCCAGACAGCATTGGCCTGATCGATCTTGAATTCCGTGGTATTGATCTTGACAGTTCCTTTTTCTACATTCACGCGGCCCGTCATGATCGGTTCGCGGAAATGGCCCATCATCGAAATATTTCCTTTGATCATGAGGTCATAGAGCGAGCTGCTGTAGAGCCGTACATTGTCTCCGATGGCTATGTCGATCTTCGTCAGGAAATTGGCCGACGACTCACCGCTCTCCGCAAGGAGAGCGAGCGGCACTTCGCAAGTCGCATTGTGGATAGAGATCTTGCCCGTGACACCGAGCTGATCCATGAATTCACCCAGTGAAATGTCAGCATCGACTGCTCCTTTGTAATAGGCAGAGTCGATGGAAGGAGTATGCATATGCACTTCCCCATCATAATGCGTGATCGTCTTTTCTTTCCAGTCGGCAGAGCCCTTCGCAGTGACGCCGCCGCCACCGAAGGAGGCACTGCCGTCAAATGTCACGCGATGTCCATCAAATCGTAAGGACAGATCGATCGGCTGAATGATTTCATTCATGGTCATAAGACCGAGCGCCCCATTCTTTGCTGTGATGCTGCCCTTAAGCTCCGGGTCACGATAGTCACCGACAAGCTGTACATGCCCCTTGATCGGGCCGCTCGCACTCGTCACGGCTTTACCGAAGAGAGCCAGAATATTCATATCTGCCTGATCGAGATTGAAATCAACAGAAAGCGGCACTGCCTCATCTGTGGTGCTGCCGGTGAAAAGATTACCGGGGAGTATGCCCTTGGCACTCGCACGATAGTTTCCCTTCGATACCAGTGCATTTTGCAGCGTCACGACATTGCTCTTGGCATTCGCCATCAGAGAGAAGCTGTCAAAGCTGATTTCTCCGTAGCTCGGATGCTCGATACCGATCGAGATGTCTGCTTCCGGCGATGTCTTATTTCCACTAAGAACGACTCCGGCCGTCAGACGACCGCCCATCCGTATGTCATTTCGTCCCAATACCTGCGGCAGCCAGGACATCTCCATGTCTTTGGCTGCGAGCTGGACGGCGAGCTCCCCATCGCTATTCATAGAGCCTTCTGCTGCGAGCAGTCCATCTCCTACAGGAAGATGAAACTGACGGATCGAGAGCGCCCCATTCATGTAGGAAAAATCGATCGCTCCCTGACCGACGGGTGTATCCCCCAGATGTCCTCCCAGAAAATCAGCTTTGAAATCGATGCTGGGGTTTTCCAGTGTCCCTCCGATCTGCATGCCGCCATTGACAGCGCCATCCACAGCGGACTCAGGCAGCTTGAAAAGACGCATGATCTCCTTGATATTCCATTCCTTAAATCGGAGGAAGCCCTGCAGGGTATGGGAGTCCATGTGATAACTGCCTCTCCATTCGAAATGGCCATTTTTCTGATTAAATATACCGTCATCAAGGCTTACGACATGGTTCCGATAGCAAATGCCGGCAGATGCCATATAAATGGCAGTGCCGCCGACAGAGATCTGCCTGGAGGAGATCGTCCCTTCAAAGACCGGATCTTCCATCGTTCCGGATACATGCCCGCGCATATTGACCTTGCCGTCTGCGCTGCGTCCCGGAAGCATCCGCGAAAGGCTGATGTCATTGAGTGACACATCCATATCGATCATGTCTGGCTTCACCGTACCGCTCACGATGGCTGTACCACCGTAGATATAGGCGAGGCCGTTTTTCAGGGTGATGTCATTTCCATCATAGGTATATTCGCCGGAGATGCTCTGGAAAAGCTCACCCATGACCGAACCGTCGAAGGCCAGAAAATCCCCCTTCACCTGCGGCGCTTCCATCGTGCCAGTGACGGTCATTGTATTTTCGACCCATCCCGTCACCGGGTAGTCCCCTCCGGCAAGCGCAAGCAGTTTCTCGATGCGTGTTTTGTCGGTATCGATGGTGAGCGAGAGAGGGTGCGGCGCAAAGAGACCGACTGTCCCCTTCACGGTATGCTTGCCGTCCGGCCCCTCAAAATGAAGCGAGGTGATAGTCGCCAGCTGATCTCCCAGCGATACATGTCCTTCGATACGGTCAAAGGAGATGCCACGGATCTCCCCATCCTGCGCTGTGAAATCTGCCGCGCCGTATGGATCCTCTCTGCTCCCGCAGACTACGAACCGACCGGAGAGACGTCCGGCCATATCCATTCCCGAAAGGCCGGAAAGCGCAGAAAGGTCGATGGACGATACCTCGCCCGAGAGCGAGAGAGACGGCCCGTATGTCCCCTTCACGGTGAATGCGCCTTCGCCAGATGTGCCTGTCAGATACGCAATATCCATCACGCCGCCGCGCGAAGCCGCCTCCCCCGAGAGGGTATCCATGGACATCCCATCATACGAAAGATCCATGCCATAGAAAACGCCATGCCAGTCACCATCACGGTAACTGCCAAAGCCGGAAACCTTGCCGGCTGCCATATTCTCATACGAAAGACTCGCGCCATCCATTTCTCCGGAAGCCATTTCCAAAGACAGTGCGCCGTCCTTATAGGTGCCCTTCGCCTTCCCAGATCCGCTCACAATGCCGGAAGCGGAAATCCCGACCGGAAGAGAAGAAAGGTCGATATGCTCTCCGGCTGCTTCGCCTTCGAAGGCCCCGCTTGTCATAGTATATGAGCCTTCGCCGATCAGAAGACCGCCGGCCATCTGTGCCTTCAGATAGGGGATCGAGATCCGATCCTCTCCATAAACAAAGCGCACATTCGCCTCTTTGACAGAAAGATCCTCATATTGCCCATCCTTCACATGGGCTTCGCCGGACACGAAAGGATCTCCCATCGTCCCCGAAATATCTACGCCGCCGGAAACGACTCCGGTGACGCCTTTCTCAGGCAGCAGCTCTTCCGCCTTGATATTCTTCAGAGTCACATGTCCCATCAGGATCGGATCGTCCACGTCAAAAAGGACCTTCGCATCCCCGGTGAATGTTTGCCCATTGACCTTTACAGCTGCTTCGGTGATGACAGCTTCGCCATTTTCAATATCAAAAAAGGCTGCTCCGTCAGCCAGAATAAAATGATCATAGCGAAGAGCAGCATCTTTGATAGAGCCTTGGACATGATAAGCGACAGCGCCATCACTTTTCCAGATCTTGGCGCTGGTCACCTGTCCTGTCCCTTTGTCTATATCAAGTTTTGAAGAAATCTGTGGGAACTGCTCTAAGAGCGGCTTCAACGAGGTAAGGGAAACCGGATCCGTTTGCAGACTGATTTCCATGTTATTCGTATTCGTGTACTTCAGGTCCCCTGTGAAATGGCTGTCAAATGCCTCTCCCGCAAAAGAGCCTGTGATCGTACCCTTGCTGTCCCAGCCGAGCGTGCCTCCCAGCGAAGTGAAATCATACGAACCAATATCAGGTGCAGAGATGGAAGCCTTCCCGTCCTTCACGATGACCTGTCCTGTGAAAGTACCGTTGTCCGAAGAGTCCGATGGTTTTAGAATCTTCTCTACATTCCACAGTCCATCTTCCGTCTTAGCGAGATGGACCTCCGGACCCTCAATAGTCACCGTCTTTACGACATCAGCGATGCCGCCGTCTTTGAAAGCATAGTTATACAGCGCAGAAGCAGACCATCCGATCGCCAAAGAGGGCGACTTGAACACAACCTCTCCTTTCGCGTCCTTCAGCTCCAGGTCGGTGAAGGAAAGATCATAATTCGGATCCAGATCCATCATGGTCCACGTCAGGGTGCCATTGATGCGCTCCCCTGCCGCCTCTTTGATGACGGGTTCCAGATTCTGTGTGATGATCGGACGGATCAGCAGATAAATGATACAGAGCATGACGAAAATAAATGCTGCGATACCATTGATCCACCATTTGATTCTGCTAGCCAAGGTCAAGTTCTCCAAAGTAAAAATAAAGTTTCAAGGTTCAGGGTTAGCCCCGGGGGCGTGCCGCCCCTTGCTCGGGGATGAAAGGGGGAAAACCGGTTCTATAAGTTCAAAAGGTTCAAAGGGGGTTGGTGCGGCGCATAAAAAATCAGAAGCGCCGCGGAGTATAAATAGGGCGATGCCCGAAGGTCAGCGATTAACAGGCTTCCCATTTATGGTTTCCTGACATCATCCTTTTGACCGCGAATGACAAAGATTTCTCGCTTCGCTCGAAATGACGATATGCGAGTCTGATGTCTCCCAGTCACTAGTCACTAGTCACTAGTCACTAGTCACTAAAAATTATGCTTTTGCAAATTCCGGGTGAATGACAGCCGGTACGCCCATCGCATGTTCCAGTGTCGCGAGACCGATGTTGTAGTTGTAGAGCGCGGTGATGTAGTTCGTTCTCGCAGTATTGAGGGCAAGTTCTGCATCGAGGACATCCAGGTTGATGCCGACGCCGCTGCTGTAGCGGACGGTCGCGATCTTATATGCTTCTTCTGCCTGAGCGACCGATGCTTCGGCAGCGCGGATCTGTTCTTTATAAGAGAGGACGTTCAGGTAGTCCTGACGGACTTCCAGCTCGATCTTTTCTCTCGCCTGCAGGAGTGTTTCCTGTGCTGTTTTGACCGCGGCATCCGCTTTCTTCACTGATGCCTGAGTAGCGCCGCCATCCCAAAGTGACCAGGAAAGCCCGCCCTGGACAGCCCAGTCATCTTTATCGACCGCCGTCACGCTGGCTTCCTTCCAGCTGTATCCGCCGCCGACGCTGACTGTCGGGAGATAGCCTGCTTTTGCCGAGCGAAGAGAGGCCTCAGCTGCCTTTACGCCATAGTCTGCTTCGACGAGTTCCCAGCGGTATTTCTGCGCCATCAGAATGGCCTGTTCCATGGTGAGGTCAAATTCCGGTTCCGGGAAATTCTTATCCAGTGGTTTCAGCGTCGTATTCATCGGGACACGCATGATGTTGTTCAGGTTCGCTTCTGCGACATCACGAGTGTTGTCCGCTGCGATGCTCTTCTGCTTCGCATTGGCGAGCGATACATTGGAAGACAGTACGTCCAGCTTAGCCACGATGCCGGCATCGAACTGCTGCTGTACGTTATTCAGATGGCTTGCATAGTCAGTGACAGACTGTGCCTGTACTTCAGCGAGCTTGACCGCTTCAAGGTACTGGTAGTATGCCTGCACGGCCGCGAGCTTCGTATCCGCTTCTGTTTTGTAGACATTAAGATCAGCGATGTTTTTCTGATAGCGTGCGGCATCGATCGCGCCTTCTACCTTGCCGAAGGTCCAGATCGGCCAGGAAACATTGATCCCCTGGCTATAGCCATGGTTGGAGCTCTGCGTGCCTACGACAGTAGTGACTACCTTATTACCATCCATGGTGGTTTTGGTCACCGGACCACGCTGGGTCGGATACTGATTTCTTTGCCAGGAGTAGCTGACGGATGGATTCTTCTTGGCTGCCACTGCGCTGACATCGGCTTCCGCTTCTCTTCGTTTTAGCTCTGCGATGGTGATGTCACGGTTATTCTGAATGGCAGTCGTAACCGCACCTTTGAGGTCGATATCCATAGCCGCTGCTTCCGGAGCTGCCGCTTCTGTGATGGAAGACGCCAGATTCTTCTGGAGCAACATGTTATTGAAGTTCACATCTTTATTCGCTACCGTCTGATTCATCTGCGCCTCGATGGCTTTCTGTGTGATCGACGGATCCGTCATGATCTTTGTCTGAGATCCTTTTGCTTCTGCGCCGAGCCCGCAGGAAAGGGCAAGCACGATAGAAGCAGTCAGAATTTTGCAGGTCATTGTATTCATTCAACATTCATCCCTTCTAGACAGATGTCTTTGTTGTCATTGTATCCAGACCGCCCCTCTTGGGTAATGCTGTTAAGTTAAGGAAATCGTTAGCTACGTAACGTCTTGCTTCCCCCTTCGGGGGAAGTGCCGAAGGCAATAGGGGCATGCTAGCGGTATAGCGTGCTATGTTGAATAGTCCGATGCTATCGATATTCCAACACTTTCATGCAATACCGCTACGTAGCCCCCTCAGCCCTTCGGGCAGCTCCCCCGATGGGGAGCCAAGAACGTTCTGCCGCTTAACTTAATAGCATTACCCTCTTGGGGCGCTGTTTTCATTTAATAATTGTATCCCACACCGATGTACTCTCCGCCGCCGCGATTATTATGCGGGAAAATGGACTGTCCGGTCAGGAACAGATTCGGCGTAAGAGCATACTGTCCGCGCAGACGGACAGAGAGATCATTGGGGTCATACACATCTGCGGAGAATTTCCACCGCCCGGACGCATAGTCCGCGCCAGCGCCGATCTTGTTTCGAATGATACCGGCATGTACGCCATAGTCCCCTCTCATACGACCATAGAGCGCATCATAGACCGGATCATTTCCCATGGATTCTATCCCCAGAAGGCCATAGGAGTCTTTCCCCACGCGGAGGAAGAGATTCGGCGAGAAATCGTCCTTCTTAGTATTATATAACAATTCGCCGGAAACAGATACATCAAAATCACCATTTCCCTGCATAAATCCATTTATTTTCCCGGAAATCTCTTTGGCATTCTGAGAGATTTCCTTCGCATTCTCCGATGCCACGACCATATTGTCCATGATCCTGCGCACATCGCCTGTGGCTTTGCCGTCTCCATTCAGCTGATACAGCATCTGATTCACCTGCGAGGTGATGCTCTGGATCTCATTCGCTGTCTGTATCCCCTGCGCGGTCAGGATGGCGAGATTTTCGGAGATCGCATCAAAATTATTGATGCTGTTCTTCACATGCTTCTGCGAAGAGGGATCTGCGACGACGCTATTGATCCCATCGAGCATGGTCTGCGCGGACGTGATGAGCTTGTCCATCTTATCCATCGCCTGATCGATCCCCGGTGCTGACTTGCCCTCGACCTTCATCCCCTCTGCCAGATAGCCGCGTTCCTGATGACCGCCGGACGCCTTCACGAAGCGTCCGCCCATGACACTGCTGGTCTGGATGGAGAAGTCCGCATCCTTCGGCACCTTGGCATCGTGATAAAAACGCAGCTTCACGACGGCTTCCCCGTTCTCCACCGTGATGCCATCGACCATGCCTACTTCGACGCCGGCATAGTGGATCGGATTTCCCGGTTCTATGCCTTCCGCTTCCTTGAAATAGCCGGTCACATGAAATCCGCTCTTTCCAAAGATCACAAGGCTGGAAAGCTCGATCAGGATCCCGGCAAAGAGGAGTATCCCCGCAAGGGCAAAGGCTCCGACCTTTGCTTCCGTCGACCATTTCATCAGGCATCACCTTCTTTCAAAAAATCAGGATTCGATGGCAGACCGTTCATGAACTGCCGTACTCTTTCATCCTTCGATGCATATAATTCTTTAGCTGTCCCTACCGCAAGGAACGAGCCCTTATACAAAAAAGCCATGCGGTCCGCGATCATTTCCGCAGACTTCAAGTCGTGCGTCACGACGACGCTCGTCGCATGCAGGGCCTTTTGCGTCTCTTTGATCAAAAGACTGATATCGGTTGAACGGATCGGATCGAGCCCCGCTGTCGGTTCATCATAGAGAATGATCTTCGGCTCGAGCGCGATCGCTCTGGCAAGGCTCACGCGTTTCTTCATGCCGCCGGACAGATTCGCCGGCATGAGATCTTCGATCCCATCAAGCCCGACCAGATGCAGTTTCTCCTTCACGATGGCATCGATCTTTTCTTCAGAAAGCCGCGTGTGCATACGCAGACCAAAGGCTACATTTTCTTTCACATTGAGAGAGTCAAAAAGCGCGGAATACTGAAAGACCATCCCCATCGAGCGGCGCTCCTCATTCAGCTCCACTTCGCTGAGCTGTCCCATATCCTTTCCATTCACAAGGACTTTTCCGGATGTAGGACGCAAAAGGCCGATGATGAGTTTTAGGAGCGTTGATTTCCCGGAGCCGGACGCTCCCAGGATGACCATCGTCTCTCCCTCCTTGATGGAAAGACTGACATCTTTCAAGATATGACGATCGCCAAAAGTCTGGTATACATGCCTGATATCAATCATAGGACGCCTCAAAACAGAATGGACGAGAGCAGGTAATTCGCCGCAAAAAGCATAATAATCGAATATACTACGGACTGGGTGGTCGCCTTGCCGACGCCTTCTGCCCCTGCCGTACAGGTCATCCCGCGGTCACAGCCGACAAGCGCGACGATCATACCGAAAATGACCGACTTGAAAACGCCGATGTACAGGTCAGAAGGGACGCAGTACACGTGGATGGAGTGCATGAAGGTATAGGAGGAGACGCCATGCGTGAGCGAAGCGACGATCATACCGCCGCCGACGCCGATGGTGACACCAAAGACCGTCAAAAGCGGCAGCATCGTCATACAGGCGACGAGCCGCGGCACCACGAGATATCCCACCGGGCTCACCGCAAGGCACCTTAGCGCATCGATCTGCTCGGTCACCCGCATCGTACCGATCTCAGCCGTGATGGCTGCCCCGACGCGGCCTGCAAGGACGACACCGCAGAGCACCGGTCCCAGTTCACGCCCCATGCCGATGGCTACGATCGCACCGACGGTGAAGTCTGCGCCATACTTTGTGAGCTCGCCCGCGATCTGTACAGAAAGCACCATGCCGGTAAAGAGCAGTGTCAATGCCACGATGGGAAAGGACAGCACGCCCAATGCCAAGCACTGCTTCATCGTCTCCCGCCCGCGAAATGCACCGATCTCTTTCACCGCCGCCATGAGGAGCAGGATCACTGCTCCCAGCTGATGAAAGATGCCGATGGTATAGCGGCCAAGCGTTTCTAAGAATGACGACATGGGATGGGCCTCCTTTCTGGGGAAAATAGTACCGGCGGCTTCGCCGTGAATATATGGGAAATAGCAGAGAGCAGATATCAGTCACAAGTCTGCCAATCCCTTGTCACGACTTGCTACAACGCTATCATCACCGATGCTTTTTCTGCCGGCTTTTCATCATCTGCGGATTTCTCGCCCTTCTTTTCCAGCGTCTCTTTTTCTTTATTGCTCATCTCGATGGTGGCCTGCTGTTTGCTCTTTTCGAGCTTCTTCAGGGCTTTATCTCGTTCTGCTTGCGGCAGAACTTTGAAGGTGAATTGTCCGTCACCATAGATGACATAGTCCGTATCGACGGCGCTCTTCGGAGTCTCTTTTTCTCCGTCTTCTTTGAGCCCGTCCTTATTCTTCAGATAGTCTGGATTTTCCGGCGCCTTTTTCTCCTGTATTTCTGCCTTTTTGCCGCTGTTTTCATCTTTGGAGATCATGCTGACCTCCGGATCCAGGATCTCCACAACGACCTGATTGTTCTTGTCTTCCTTCATCAGTCGGCTGTGCAGGTCATTGAAATCCTTGTACGTGCGGATGCGGTCTAAGATCTCATCCGTCAAATTGAACTTCTGCTGCTGGATGAGGTAGGGGAGCGGCACGACACCGCCACCGCGGACTTCGAGGATCATATCTCCGTACGGCTGATCTTTCGGCACGGTGAATGTCAGGTCCTTATAGAAGACTTCTCCCCTGTAGGGAGAAAGACGCGCGCGTACATAGATGGTATCGCCCGGGCTCACGATGATCGGAGACGCCGAGGCATCGAGAAGCTGCGCGGTCTTTCGTTCACTCGTCACATGCATGTCGACCATAATGCTGCGGAGAGGATATTTTTCAAAACGGTTCTGCTCGAGAAGCCGTACCACATTGTAGAGCTCATCTACGCTTCGCTCCGCGATGTCTTTGGACGACCAGTACATATTGCTTCGGGTGAAAGGCTTCTGCTTCATATCCTCCGGGTAAAGCGTATAGGTGAAATCGACCGTCCCCTGTCCTTTACGATCCATGGCATTGCTGATCGCATGGTACACCGAAGTGACGGATAAGGTCGGCAGCAGCGCTTCATTCGGGATCATGCGTACATGGAGATCTTCCTTCTTCTTCGTATCTTCATCGGTCACGGACGCATGAAGCGAGACAGCGTGTGGAAGCTTCCCCATCATTCCGCCGATACCGGCTCCCCGGTCCTGGTTGACCGTGCCGATCTCTGCACCGACGGACCCCAGCTTGAAGGGGATATTCTTGCTCGGGATGACAGTGAAGATATAGGAATTGTGCATGAAATAATCGGTATTTCCGCGATCCATGAACGGATGCCCGAAAGCCACCATGCGATCGCCGTCGACATAGGTAACCGTCCCGACAGCGCCGAGCTTGAGATCGCCTGTCACCATGGTTGCCGAGACGGCACTTCCCGGTTCAAGCGGCTGCGGCACATCATCCTGCGAGGCAGATGCGGAAGCAAATGGGACCATGTGGAAATCCTGCATTTTCCCTGCGAGAAAATCCATCGCATCCGGGGTGTATCCGCTCGCCATGAGAGGCGTCGTAAGCGGGATCAGCCCTTTGGAGGATGGCGGCGTAAGACCGGTGTCCTTCCGGTCATCGATGGTCCAGAGCTTCAGCATGTCACCGATCGGCGTCACCATGCCGATGCGCCCGCCGGACTGTGGAAATCCATACGCCACTGCGCCGAGCAGCTTCCCATCAATGTAAACCGGACTACCGCTCATCCCCTGCGCGATGCCTTCTGTCTGATCGATCAGTGGTCCGGAGACCTTCACCAGCACCAGATCTCCGCCGGTCGCGCCCTTGCCTTTCATGATACCCAGCACGTCGACATCGAAGGTTTCAATCTTCGTACCATGAACGACTGTCTTGGCATAGCCATGCATACCCTCCTGTACTTCTGAGACAGGAAGAAATTCCTGTGCTGCACAAGGCATCACGCAGGAAAGCGTGAGGCAGACAGCCGCTGCCAGATGCTTCATTGACTTTTTAAACCGATTGGGCATAGGATCCCCCTTACCGAAATATAAGTTTGAAATCAGAAATGGCGATTTCATCGGATACATCCGCATAGGCGCAGCAGGATTCCAATGAAAGGCAAAGGACAGGCCGTCTGGGGAGCGAAGGAACCGTGCCAGACTATCGGCTTCTTTATTTGCTCTCCAGCACCGCTACGACGTCCTGTTTGGCGATCGTCTGGCCCTTCTGGACGCGGACCTCTTTGACCACGCCATCCCGATCGGCTCTCGCCGCCGGTACACCGCCGACCAGTGAGTCCACAGAGACAAGTACATCGCCTTCCTTGACAGGTGTGCCTGCCTCTATGACGGAAACGACTGTCCCATTCAGTACAGCCTGCTGCGAGACGTCCTCCGCAGACACGCTATATACACCGGCAACCACAAGTGCTGCCAGCACCAAGCCGATTTTCATCGCGTTTCTCATGATGTACCTCCCTGTGTTGTAAAATTCACATATAGGTATATTATATTTTACCATTTTATCTGCCTCTTGGCATGAAGAAAATAAAAAGGGACATAACAAATGAATGTTATATCCCCATGTATGTGTCGATGGAAAGCTATCAGCTATCTTTCCGCTTTTGCTCAGTGCAGATCCTGCAGTGAGTCTCTGAATGCATTGATATAGTTGAGCGAAGCCCCGGCACCGATGGCATTCACATAGGAAGGTCTCTCCGCTACCTTCGCTGCGATCCCGGTGATACGGGTGATCAGCTCATCGATGCCCTTCAGCTGAGACACCCCGCCGACAAGCATGATGCCCTGCTCTCGGATCGCTGCCAGAAGCGCCGGCGGCGTCCTCTGCAGCACATCCTGAATGTTTTTGAAAATCCTGTACAGGATCGGATTGATGGCATGCGCCACATCTTCAGCCGTTACGGCGATCTTGACCGGCGATCCCGATACGATGGAAAGGCCATATGTTTCAGCCACGCGCGGCGCCTGATCCAGATCCCAGTATGCGCCCAGCGAGATCTTGAGGCTTTCCGCCTCTTTGCGGCCGATGCGGATATGATACTTGTCGCGGATAGCCGCCATGATGGCCTGATCCATTTCCAGTCCGGACTCCGGTGAGAAATGGCTGACCACGATCCCGTGTTTCGAAAGCACGGAAACCTTCGTCGAGCCGCCGCCAATATCCACGATCATCGCGCCCTGACAGTTATCCCCCGTGAGCCCGAGACCCATCATCGCCGCGATAGGCTGATCAATGAGGACTGTCTTCCGTGCGCCCATAGCCACAGCCGCTTCCAAAAGCGCCCTTCTCTGTACGCTGCCCATTCCCCGAGACACGCACATCATGAGACGCGGATGAAAGAACATCCCTTTCAAATACGACTGATTCACGATGGAATTCAAAAGATAAGCCGCCCCGTTATAGTCGATGATCGCACTTCGCTTCATCGGATGGACGATCTCTATGTCCCGCGGCGCCTTGCCCTCCATTTCCTCTGCCTTCGTACCATAAGCGAAGAATTCCTTCGTCACGGCGTGGCGGGCGATCACAGAGGCTTCCGGAAATACGACGCCCTTATGCTTGACGTAAATCACTACATTCGACGTCCCGATATCGACGCCGATGTCTTCTGAGCCGAAAGAGCCGATCCAGTCCAGAAGGGTCTTCTGCCCCGCCAGACGCTCCGCCTTCTCCGCCAGTGCTTTAGTCTCGATCGACACGGACAATGTCTGCTCCTAACCCCTGCAGCTTTTCTACAAGATGGTCATAACCACGATCAATATGATGAAGCTCGCCCACTTCCGTCTCTCCGTGCGCAGCGAGCCCGGCCAGTGTCAGTGCTGCCCCTGCACGAAGGTCCGTCGCTCTGACGAAGGCACCTGTCAGGAAGGGAACGCCCTGAACGATCGCACAGCGGCCTTCGACCTGAATGGAAGCCCCCATCCGCTGCAGCTCGCCGGCATGCATGAAACGATTTTCAAATACCGTCTCTGTGATACGGCTGACGCCGCTGCCCACGGTCATGAGTGCCATGAACTGCGCCTGCAGATCCGTAGGGAAGCCCGGATAGGGCAACGTCTTGATATCCGTAGAGCGGATATGCCCATCACTGATGACACGGACACTGTCGACATCCTTGATCACCTTGACGCCTGCTTCTCCCAGCTTGGCGAGGAGCGGCTTCAGATGTTCATTCAATACATTTTCGATCACGACATCACCACCGGCCATAGCCGCTGCGATCATGAAGGTCCCCGCTTCGATACGGTCCGGAATGACTGTATGAGCGACGCCTTCCAGCTTCTTGACACCTTCGACACGGATGATATTCGTCCCTGCGCCTTTGATGTTTGCCCCCATGGAATTCAGGAACGTCACGAGATCCACGATCTCCGGCTCTTCCGCCGCATTTTCGATGATGGTACGGCCTTCTGCCGTAGCAGCTGCCATGAGGATATTCTCTGTCGCGCCGACACTCGGGAAATCTAGATAAATGGTCGTGCCCTTCAGCCCCTTCGGTGCATATCCTTCGACATAGCCGTTGCCTACATTGATCTCTGCCCCCATGGCTTCAAAGGCTTTCAGGTGCAGATCGATCGGACGACTGCCGATCATGCAGCCCCCGGGAAGCGCGATCTTCGCATGCCCCATCTTGGCCAGAAGCGGTCCCATGATCAGGAAAGAGGCTCTCATGCGGCTCATAAGCTCATAAGAAGCTTCGGTCTTATTCACCCCGGATGCATCAAAAGTCAGGACATTGTCCTCTCTTTGGACTTTGACGCCCAAAGACTCCAGTACGCTGCAAATGGTCACCACATCATCGAGATTCGGTGTATCGACAATGGATGCCGGTGTCTCAGGCAAAAGTGTCGCTACAATGATAGGAAGAACGGCATTCTTTGCGCTGGAAACACGGACGTGTCCACGCAGGGGATGTCCACCATGAATTACTAATTTTTCCAAAAGGAATCACTCCTGTACTGATGAAATACTGAAAGCAAAGATCTATCTGATACCGCAGCCAAAAGGTGCGGCGCTGTCCTACAAACGTCAATTATATGTATGATACCATAAAAAAACAAGGGATTTCAATGTGAAAATTGGATTAAGCCTCTGGGGGAAAGTCTGCCCATGGATTCGGGAGGAAAGGGGCCGAAGCCATGGGCAGAGCCTGCCGACTGCCCATTCCCTTTTACTGTTCCAGCGACTCGGTGACGCGCTTGACACTTTCCGAGTCTCCCAGAATGATGAGCATATCCTGTTCCTTCATGTTCATATCCGGTCTCGGATTGACGAACATATCTCCTCCGCGCTTGATCGCAACGACGGTGATGTTATATTTTCTTCTGACGTCGGTATCGATCAGGCTCTTGTTCACCCACTCCTGCGGCACACGAATGGAAAGGATGGTGATGTTGTTTTCCATCTCGATATAGTCAACGATGCCTGGGGAGATCAGATTGTGCGCGACGCGGACACCCATTTCCTTCTCTGAGTAAATGATCTTGTCTGCGCCGATCTTCTGCAGCATTTTTCCATGAATGGGATCCAGGGCTTTGACGACGATCTTCTTGACGCCCATTTCCTTTAAAAGCAGTGTCGTCATCAGGCTTGCTGACAGATCGCCGACAGAAACGACAGCGATGTCTGCATTGCCGGCACCGATGGCTACCAGGTTCTTCTCATCGGAACAGTCCGCACAGACCACGTAGCCCAATGTATCTGAAAGATCCTGCACTACCTCTTCATCGATATCCATGGCCATGACGTCATAGCCCATCTTTTCCAATGTGACGGCGACACTGATGCCGAAGCGGCCCAGACCTGCCACGAAAAACTGTAATTTCTTTGCCATAGAGAGTACCTCGTGATGGATGATTCTATGCAATAATAAATGGTTCGATCGGATCTTCCGGAAAGCTGCCCGAAGGCAGCGTTTCAGCCCCTCTCCTTTTATCCGATGACTATATTTTCCTTCGGATACTTGATCTGACTCTTCGGACGGCCGGCAAAGGTGACGGCGAGCGTCATGACGCCGATACGCCCGATGAACATAGCGATCATGATGACGATTTTACAGGGGATATTCCACTCCGTCGTGAGTCCCATCGAGAAGCCGACGGTGCTGAAGGCGGAGACAGCTTCGAAGAGGGCATCCTCAAAATCAAAGTGGGACGCAGGCTCTAAGAGGAAGACCATCATCGCAGTGAGGAAGGTCAGTACCGTCGCCAGTGTAAAAACGTTCGATGCTTTCACCAGACATTCCGGATCGACCCGTTTATGGAAGATGACCACATCTTTTCTCCCACGGATCCATGACCAGAGCGAGAGCAGAAGAAGTCCGATGGTGGTCGTGCGGATACCGCCGGCGGTCGAGACAGGCGCTGCTCCGATGAACATGAAGAGCATGATGATAAGCCCGGTCGCATTGTTCATGGCGTGGATATCAAAGAGAGTGAAGCCTGCCATGCGGGAAGAGATCGACATGAAAAAGGCACTCTGCCACTTTTCGGCCGTGCTGAGATGTCCCAGCGTCGCCGGATTATTGCCCTCCAGAAGAAAATAGACGATCACGCCCAGTGGGATCAGTATCATTTCCATGACCAGAATGAATTTGCTGTTCAGAGTCAGTGCGCTCCAGCTATGGTGCCTCAAAAGATCATCCAGCGCGATGAAGCCTACGCCTCCCAGAAACATCGAGATACAGACAACGGTACTGACCAGCGGATTGGCTGCCATTCCGGCGAATCCGACATCATTTCCCATGATATCCATACCGCAATTCGTGAAGGCAGAGACCGCATGCCAGTAGCCCTGATAAATGCCAATCCATCCATTCTGTGTGAAGAAATAGGCCGCAAGGATGGTACCGGCACAAAACTCTATAGAGAGCGTCATCAGGATGATCTTTCGCACCAGCATCACCATACCAGACGGTGTCTGCAGATTGAAGGAATCCCGGATAAGGAGCCTCTCCTGCAGGCGGATCTTCCGCCCTCGGGAGATGCCGACCATGGCCATCATCGTCATGATCCCCAGACCGCCCACCTGCATCAGAAAGAGTACGACCAGCTGCCCGAAGATGGTAAAGTCAGTCTTCAGATCAAACATACTCATCCCCGTCACGCTGACGATACTGACAGACATGAAGAGCGCATCCAAGAAGGAGACTTCCTTCGTTCCTGTCTGCGAGATGGGCAGCATGAGGAGGAGCGCCCCAAACAGCATGAAGGCTGCAAAACCACCACAGATGAGGACGCCTCGATGAAGCTGGCTCAGCGCGTTAAATAATTTTCTCATCATGAAGTGCCTCTCCCATTGTAAAAGCGAATCACGCAAGGATCCGCAGCTATCTGTCGCCAGTAACGATCCACCGGCCGCTCATACATACATTCTCCTTATTATACTATGCCCGCAAAAGAATTGACAGGGAACGCACACAAGTAAAAAGAGAAGTCCCATCGGCCTTCTCTTTTACCCGCAAGGAACAGCAGCACGCTATTTCCTGTTTCTCATATGCTCTTCGACCTGCGTTGCTGCGATAGCCCCCAAGATATCATGACGCGTGATGATCCCGACAAGGCGTGCCGGCGGCTCATCACCCTCACGCTCCACGCTAAGCTTCCCCTTTTGTACGACAGGCACCGTCTTCAGATGGTGATCCACCATGAGTGTCGTGATGGCTTCCATGTCCGTCTCCGGCGTGACACAGCGCACATCCGTCGTCATGATATCCTTTGCAGTCGTTGCGAGCAGCTTCCTGAAGGATTTCTCATACCGGCCAAAACCGCAGTAGTACACTGTGCCGCCCAGCACATCGACATGCGGCGGGATCTTCGGCTGCACCTTCTTGTACAAAAGATCACCCTCGGAAACAATACCAAGAAGCTCATTATCATCTCCCACGACCGGGATCGCAGACACGGGATGCGTCACGAAAAGTCCCACCAGCTCCTGTACCGTCGTATCCGGTGATACCGTGAACACATACTTCGTCATAAAGTCTTTCGCTTTCAGAGATTTCATGATAAGACCTCCTTGCAGGACATACGAAAAATCGGCTCATACTGAGACAAATGAGGAAAACACTTTCTCTATTTATATTTTAATTCTTTCGAGCCGGAACTGCAATAGGAGGGCGGGCGAAGAAGACATCGGTTCTTGAGAAATGATTTTCCCGGGAAACCTCTTTATAGATGGTACGGTTCATGCCGTATGATCTTCATCGCGCGATAGAGCTGCTCGGAGAGGATCAGGCGTGCCATCTGGTGCGTAAAGGTCATGGCACTGATAGAGATCTTGAGATCCGCCCGATGCTGAATGTTCTTCCCATTCCCATAGGGACCGCCGATCATGAAGTAGAAATGGCTCGTCCCGGTGACCATACGCCGTGAGATCCAGTCTGCCAATCCTTCCGAGGACATGGGATCCCCTCTAAGATCAAGCAGCACAAGGCAGTCATCGCCGGAGAGATACTTCAGCATCTTCTCTCCTTCTTTCTCCATCACCCTTTCCTTCATGGCAGGAGATGGATTCTCCGGCATTTTTTCTTCATCCTGTGCGATGATCTCCAGAGGTGCGATCGGCTTCAGGCGCTTCACGTACTCCTCGATGCCCTGCCGCATCCATTTTTCTTTGATTTTGCCGATGGCAAGCAGTGTAAATTTCATAGCTCTTCCTTTTCTGCAAACCGATGCTGCAAGCAGAATGATGCCCCCAACCCCCAGGCCATGTCCATAGGACCTCTTTTTCGACAGGAAACCGCTGATCAGATCGTTTCCTTACTTATTATTCTCCGGTGCAGCCGCAAGAAGGACATCCGCCTTGGCTTCTCTTCCCTGGTGTTCGTAGGTGATGGAAATCTTTTCCCCCGGCTTATGAGTATCGAGGATTTCCCGCATCTCCTTCATAGTATTGCACTCCTTCCCATCGATCGCAAGAATGTAGTCCCCCGGCTCAATGTCAGTCAGGCTGATCGGGCTTCTGGCCGCGATCTTCATGACGAGGACTCCCTTCTCGTGATCCCAGCTGTAACCGTAGCGGGCGGCAATGTCCTTGTCTGCTGCATACACGCCAAGATAGGCGCGCGTCACTTTGCCATGGTCTATGAGCTGCGAGATGATACCCTTTGCCTGATTGATCGGGATGGCAAAGCCCATGCCTTCGACCCCCTCTTTCGCGATCTTCGCACTATTGATCCCGACGACCTTTCCATCAGCGGTGACGAGTGCCCCGCCGGAGTTGCCCGGATTGATGGCTGCATCGGTCTGGATGAGCTTGAAACGCTGGTCGATATCATCGAGGCTTCTGTTCAATGCGCTGATGACGCCGACCGTTACGGTTCCCTGAAATTCAAGACCCAATGGATTCCCGATCGCGATCGCCGTTTCTCCGACCTGCAGGCCGTCAGAGTCTCCCAAAGAAGCTACGGGGAGATCGTCACTGCCTTCGATCTTGACGACAGCAAGATCGGTCGACGGATCCGTCCCCACCACTTTGCCGGAAACTGTCTTTCCGGAAGAAAGCGAGACATTGACCTCCTTGCTGCCGGAGACGACGTGGTTATTCGTCACGATGTAGCCTTTCTTGTCAAAGACCACACCCGATCCTACGCTTTGTCCGACTTCGACGCGGCGGTTAAACATATCACGATCATATACCTTGGTCGTGATGCCGACGACCGCTGGCCCGACCTCTTTCACCGCCTGCACGATCGCCGTATTGCGGATGGCCGGCAGCTCCTGCAGCTTCTTATCCGCCCCCTGCGGTACCTGGTACGAGGAAGAAGCGCCGTCCTTCTTCGGGATCACCGGAAGCTCGCCGAAGAAGCAGCCTCCCGCGCCGCCGATGACGAGCAGAGCAAGTGCTGCGGCGAAGAGCTTCATGCGTCCCTTGCGGGATCCGGTGATCTCTTTCTGCATGGCTTCCCCATGCTCTTTCAGCTGCTGATCCAAGTCTTCTCTATCCATGATGAGTACCTCTATTCATTTCTGTGAAATCTATCACTCGATCTGTCCTTTTTGTCTATCAGGCCCGCTGGAACCAACGGAAACAAGATCACAATCCGCTCCCTGCTCCCCGTCCGCCAGAGTCCCCCTCCTAATGTGTTCCTCATTATAACATACCTGCCCCCAAAAAGAAAAAGAAGCTGCCGAAGCAGCTTCTTTTGGTAAGCATTATTTCGCAATATCCGTCGCGCGGGTCTCGCGGATGACGACCACCTTGACTTGCCCCGGATACTGGAGTTCCTTTTCGATCCGCTGGGAAATATCATGCGCCAGAATGACGGCCTGATCCTCATTGACCTTCTCCGGCTTCACGATGACACGCAGCTCACGTCCTGCCTGAATGGCATAGCAGCTGGCCACGCCTGGGAAGGATTTCGCAATATCTTCGAGCTTCGTGAGTCTCTTGATATAGTTTTCCAATGTCTCTCGGCGGGCACCCGGGCGGGCAGCGGAGATCGCATCAGCCGCAGCGACCAGTACAGACTCGACACAAGTCGGCTCTGTATCCCCATGATGGGAAGCAATGGCATTGATGACCTGCGTCGATTCATGGTATTTCTGAGCGAGCTCCACGCCGAGTTCTACATGCGTCCCCTCCTGTTCCCGATCGACAGCCTTGCCGATATCATGAAGCAGACCCGCTCTTCTGGCAAGCTCTACATCGGCTCCCACTTCAGCTGCCAGGATGCCGGAGAAATAGGAGGTATCAATGCAGTGCTGCAGGACATTCTGCCCATAGCTGGTACGATACTTCAGACGGCCAAGCGTCTTGATCAGTTCCGGATTCATACCGCGGATGCCGCATTCCATGACAGCCTGTTCACCGGCTTCACGGATCGCCTTATCCACTTCTTTCTTCGTCTTCGCCACGACCTCTTCGATGCGGGCCGGATGGATACGGCCATCCTTGACAAGACTTTCCAGCGCAAGACGCGCAACTTCACGGCGGATCGGATCAAAGCACGACAGGATGACAGCTTCCGGAGTATCATCAATGATGAGATCGACGCCGGTCAGCGTTTCGATGGCACGGATATTTCTGCCTTCACGACCAATGATGCGTCCCTTCATCTCTTCGTTCGGAAGAGCCACGACGGAAACTGTGGTCTCTGATACGGTATCGGCCGCATTTCTCTGAATGGCCGCCGCGATGATCTCTCTCGCTTTGGTATCCGCACTGCTCTTGGCTTCCTCGACCGCATCACGGATGCGGACCGCCTTCTCATGCGTCAGCTCCTCATCCACACGGGACAGGATCATATCCTTGGCCTGTTCACGGGACAGCTGGGAGATCTCTTCCAGCTTCGCCTGCTGGGACACATACAGGGCATCGACTTTTTCTTTCTGGGCTTTGACCTGATTTTCTTTGCGGTCCAGCTGTGATTCGCGCTGTTCCAGATTGCTGCTGCGCTGATCCAGATTATTGTCCTTCTGTACCAGACGCTGCTCGTACTTCGCCAGCTCATCGCGGCGATCCTTATTTTCCTTTTCCATATCCTCGCGGAGCTTATGGATCTCCTCACGGGTCTGTACCAAGGTTTCTTTCTTCAGCGTCTCCGCTTCACGAGACGCTGTATCCAGCATCTTTTTCGCATCCTCTGCGATCTGCTTCGCTTTTTCCTCTGCAGAACCGATCCGGGCTTCTGCGATACGCTTGCGCAGCAGGTAGCCGATCCCCATACCGCAGACAGCCGCTGCGATACCACAGAGAATGACGTAGAGTAAAACTTCATCCAGTGTCAAATGGTTCACCTCTCTCTTTCTGATTTTATTATTTTAAGACAGGAAATACGTAGCTCCGGACACGCCGGAAAGTGCAGGCCGTGGTAAATGGTCTTTCATCCTTCAAGAGAAAAGGTTCCTATGACACAAAACATCCTTTGCAAAAATTACAGCAGGTGATGATGGCGAAAAGGCTGACAGATGGCCTTTATCTATAATAAGAATCCCTCCGCTCGCGGAGTTCTCACTGGGCTTGCAGCTTGCATGCTGATCCATCGGGGACGCTGCACATACGACGGGCATCGTATCACGATGATTTAAGCACTGCATCAATTTTAAAATGTTTATTTTTTATTGTCAAGGTTGAGATAGAGAGCAGGGTAGCCCGTAGGGCGTGCCGCCCTTTGATTCCATTTGAAAACGTCACGCTTTCTAGTTAAGAGTTAGGAGTTAGGAGTTAGGAGTGGTGGTGCGGCGCATAAAAATCAGAAGCGCCGCAGAATTTTGATAGCGCTTCGCGCCGTCGTCAGCTCGAGCGTAGTAGAGATCTTTCTTGCAGAACTGTCAGCGTTCTAACTGCGCTATTTCAATCACCGCTTGCTTTTAATCTCTAGTCACCAGTCACTTGTCACTCGGGGCTCCTAATCCCTAGCCACTCATCCCTAGCTACTCATCACAAGTCACCAGCCCCCTAACTCCTTCTTCCTCCCCCAAAGAGAGACCATACGAAAAGAGCCGCCACCGCTGCCCAGGACATATGGTAATTCATGATCCCAAGATCCGTCATAATATTGATCACCGTAAGCCCCAGCATGAAAAGCATATTCGCCCGCAGATCGATGCCCCGCTCTCTTCGAAGGATCAGGTACGAGATCAAAAGGATAGAGAGATGCACACCAAAGACCGCGTACAGATAAAACATGAGCGGCGTCATCTGCAGGATGAATCCGCCAATCAGCATAATGCCAATGATCCACATCCAGCCGTTTGTCATAAAGTTCCTCCCATGCCGGTTATATAATCCTTCGTGTCAAAGGTAAGGAAATGCTGATCCGTTCCGCATTTCCTTACCCCAAGATCAGAGATCACCAGGGCTAAGACTCCGCCTCCTTGACATCTCCATCCTTTTCGGGGATCCAGAGCTTCTGTTCCGGATAATGCCAGAGAAATTCATAAGAGGGAAGCCAGCGCTTGCCGAAAGCATGCATTGCGACGAGGAGCTTCGGCTCTACTCTTTCAAGATACGCCATGACGCCCCACTCGCGGGCCGCCTGCTGCCGAGCATCCACCGGGAAAAAGGCCACATCGACCTGTCTTTCGGAAAAACGGGACAGCTCATGGAAGAAGTCCCGCCTGGCGGCCAGATTATCCGCCGCCGGTTCGCCGGCCCAGTGCCACCAGTTCAGATCTCCCGCGTGGAAGATCGTCTTGCCCCCGCTTTTGACCAGAAACGAGCCCCCCTCATCTGTCGAGCCATACATAGTGACCGTCAGATCGCCGATCGTCAGCGTATCTCCGGGAACCATAAGATGCTTCTTTTCTTCCCTATCCATCGTCAGCCAGCAGTTCTTATGCATGATGTAGGCCTCTGCCCGCTCTTCCCACCTTCGTATATCACGGTTGAAATGATCGGCATGATAATGACTCACGAAGAAATACAATTTCTTCTTAGAATCCTTAAGAAGCGTCTCCAGCCGGTTCTCTGGGTCTTTATAGAAATCAAAAACAAGAAGGCTTGTCTCATTTTCATAGATGAATCCGCTGTGATGCAGAAAATAAATGATATCGCTCATAAGCGCTGTCCTCCGATATTGAAAGATTCGTACGTATTTATAGATTTTACCTGTGATGAAAAGCAGAACTATTTATAGTATAATAATTATAATTATTGTGCGATTACCTCATCAACAGCATATATATAGTATGGTAGCCGCAGGGTCAGCATACGGAGCAGGAAACGGAATCCAGCAGAAATGCAGCGTATTCGCCAGAGATCTGCCTGCTGCCGCCTCTGGCACCAATTATACCATACCTGATGGGATTTATATATTTTTCAGATTTTCTTTGACCTTTGTCCTTAAATTGTGTACAATGTTCATTGTGTCTTTTGCAGAAAACAGGAGGTCCTTCTTATGATTATCCATGATGAAGCCCATTGTCGATTTCTACAGGAAGACCCGAAAGGAACCGCCTATATGGAGTATACCTGCGCGGGAAATATTCTCACCGTCACCCATACAAAAGTCCCCGATGCCCTCGCCGGACGCGGCATCGCCGGAAAGCTGGCTTCTGCCTTCTATGAATGGGCCAGCCGCCATCACTATATCGTCCACTCCGAATGCTCTTACATGAGCCATTGGATGGAAAAAAACAAGTGACTAGTGACTGGAATGCCAGCTCATGGCATCGCCATTATATACTTCTTATATTTCTTATACTTCGCGGCGCTTCAGATTTTTTATGCGTCGCACCACCATTTCGCATTTCTCATTTCTAATTTCTCATTCATGCGAGACTTTCATCTACAATCAAGGGGGGCGGCACGCCCCAAGGGCTAACCCTGAACCCTGAACCCTGAACCTTTAACCCTTTTTCACAGAGGAACCACCATGTATAGTTCGTCTCTCTTTCAAAACCCGATCTCTTTCCGGGAAACGCAAAACATGCTCGAAACCATCACTCTACATTTTGCAGACCTGCTGCGTCTGAAATCTGCTGCGCTTTACGACCACTCTGTCCGCGTCTCGAACTATGCAGCTGCGACAGCCGTGTATATGAAGCTGCCAGCGAATGAGATCACGCTCATCCGCTATGCGGGGCTTCTGCATGACATCGGCCTTCTCTCCCTGCCGAATCAGATCCTGTCCAAGGCGCCCTACCTTTCTCGAAGAGAGCTCTCGCTGTATAAAAAACATCCGGAGCTGGGCGCAAATATGCTCGAGTCCATCCCTGGTTGTCAGGATCTTCTTCCCTACATCCGCTGCCATCACGAGCATTGGGACGGGACCGGCTTTCCGAAGCACCTCAAGAACGTGAATATTCCTCTCGGCGCGCGTATCATTGCCGTCGCAGACTACTACGATACCGCCATCTACTCCTCACTGGACTTTTCAGAGAAGACAAAGGCTGAGGTCACACGTGAGATCTTCAGCGGCTCCTCTATCCTTTTCGATCCTGAGGTCATTGCCGCCTTCATCAAAGTCCTGTTCCACAAGACGGATCTGAAATGAAGGCCTTGAGGGACTGGTGACTCGTGACTGGTGACTAGGGATTAGTGGCTAGGGATTCGGAGTCTTGAGCGACTAGTCACTAGCCACCAGTCACTTGAATACTATTTTCGGGCATCCCCCATATATCATTCGCGGCGCTTCATTATTTTTGCGCCGCACCAACATTTCTCATTCGAGCAGGCCTTTCAAACGTAATCAGTGAACAGCACGCTCCATGGGCTAGCCATGAACAAAAAAGCTATGATGAAACTTCCGTTTCACCATAGCTTTTTATTTGCTTCAACATTTCTCCAGCTATTATTTTTTTGCCTCATCGGCCGCTTTTTCAAAGAACCACTTCTGCGAGAGCTTGTCATAGGTCCCGTCTTCCATGACCTTCTTCAGCGCCGCATTGACTTCCTGCTGCATGGCCTTGTCATCCTTCGCCATAACGATAACGAACTGCTCTCCCGTCGTGATGGTGCCGGCCGTGGTCAGCTTGCCTCTGCCTTCATGTTCCAGATAGTACTTCGCTCCCGGTTCATCCACGATAGCTGCATCCGCTTCTCCCTCTTCCACCGCCTTGAAGACATCCTTATAGTAGTCAGGCATCACCGTGCGCGCCGGAGAAAGCTCCTTCGCTTTCATTTCATTCGTAGTACCACGTTCGGCGGCTACGATTTTCCTTTTCAGATCTTCCGGCCCATGAATTCCTTCCGTGCCGGGGCGGACTACGATGACGTAGCTTCCGAGGCTGTAGTATGGATCACTGAAAGACACGTGCTTCTTACGTTCTTCCGTTGCACCGATGGCGGAAATCCCAAGCTGGATCTTCTTGTCACCGACGAAGTGGAAAATCTGTTCAAAAGGCAGGTTATTGAACTCTGCCTCCGCATCCATTTTCTGTGCGACTGCCTTCATGAGGTCCACATCGAAGCCGATGATGTGACCGTCTTCATCTTTATATTCGAAGGGGGCATAGGAGGCCTCCACAGCGACACTGAGCTTTTTCTTCGGCGTCGCCATGCTGCTCCCTGCTTCCCCACCGCATCCGGTGGAAAAGAAAATAGCACTGGCTGCCAGAACGAAAGCGGCTGATTTCATTACATTTTTGTTCATGTGATTTCCTCCCGAGATCAAATTTTTAACTCTTTGCAGAATCGTATACAAAAAGTATACTGAAATCCGACCATTTTTACACTTTAAAATTTCAAGTATTTCCAATAAAATCTGGCATCCTGTGCTGTTTTTCTAAAAACTTTAAATTTTCAACTTTAGGAAACCGTCCTTCCGGTCCACGATGGCACGCACGCAAAAAGGAGCGGGCCAATACCCGCTCCTTCTATCCTGTCACGCTTATTTCTTTTCCTGCTTGCCGAACCATTTTTCGAAGATCTTATCATAGGTCCCGTTTGCTTTGATCTCCTTCAGCGCCTTATTCACCGCCGCCTGCAGTTCTTTATTTTCTTTCTTCACTGCGAAGACCATGCCGTTGGCGCCCTTGGAGGTGCCGACGATCTTCAGATCTTTGTCGCCGCCCTGCTTCAGGTAGTACATGCCGACAGGCTGGTCGATGACAACCGCATCGAGCGTCTTAGCCTGCAGTTCCATGAATGCCTGAGAATTCGAGTCGAGTTGTTTTACCTGTGCAGCTTTGGCTTCCTGCGCGAGCTTCACCTGCTGCGTGCCGACCTGCGCGCCGACATTCTTGCCTTCCAGATCTGCCCAGTCCTTGATATCATCATTGTCTTTTCTGACAATGATGATGTAGCCATTCTGTGTGAAATAGGGGTCAGAGAAAGCGACCTGCTTTTCGCGTTCCGGTGTCGCATCGAGACCGGCTGCAATGAGATCGATCTGTCCGGACTGGACAGCCGGGATCAGCGCATCGAAGCCCATGGACTTGAATTCCATCTGGCTGCCCATCTGTTTGATGACCGCATCCGCAAGATCCAGGTCGAAGCCTACATATTTATCATCCTTGGTAAATTCAAATGGCGGGAACGTGGTTTCCGAACCGACGCGGATGACTTTCGGGATGCCGGAGCCGGACTTCGCTGCACTCTCGCCGGATTTTGCATCGCCGCCGCAGCCGGAAGCAAGGACCACCGCTGCCATAGCGCCCATCGCCAGAAGAATTTTCATTTTTTTATTCATCATTCTGATCATCTCCATATTCTATACATATGTAAAAGAGCAGTAAACCAACTGTTTGTATCTTATCAATTCTTCGGACATATGTCAAATTATTCTAGCTTTTCGAATAAATATTCATATCAAACAGATCCCAGCCTCTTCATGCGGGGAAGACGAAACAGGTGATCGTTTCCAAAGGAGGGGCAAGAGAAGCGAGTCCCTGCTCTTCTTTTCAAGCCTGCTCTTTTTATTGACCCACCCCTTTATCCATGCTATAGTTTAGAATATATATGATTCTACAAATACCCACAATTTATTTAAAAAATCGAAAGCAATGTCTGATATAGTGATGATAGGAATCAGGGTCTAGGCTTTAGAAATACGAACAGCCGATAGCGAGTGACCCGGCGGCTGACTCCGAGAGTGACGCCTGCCATCATCCGATCCTGCCCCTTGTTATACTTGTTTTTTCAAAAGGACCTATCTATGGAATTCATCATATCTTTTCTCTCTGAATGGGGCTATCTTGCGCTCTTTATCTGCATGGCGCTTGAAAACATGAATATCCCCATCCCCAGTGAGATCATTCTGGGCTTTGCGGGTTTCCTCGTCTCGCAGGGTATCTTCTCCTTCTGGCCGACGATCTTGATCGGCACACTGGCCGGGCTGATCGGCTCCTTGGCCTCCTACTACATGGGCTACAAGGGCGGGCGCGACATGATCCTTCGCCACACGCAGAAAGGCGGTATGGGCGCGAAAAAAATGATCGCCGCCAAAAACTGGTTTGAGACCTACGGCGGCATTGCGGTCTTTACCGGCCGTCTGCTTCCGGGGATCCGTACCTTCATTTCCCTGCCTGCGGGCATCGCACAATTTCCCCTCCCGGAATTCACGATCCTGACCATCATCGGCACTATCCCCTGGACTATATTCCTGGTCTACATGGGTGCCATGCTGGGAGAAAACTGGCATTCTCTCCTCTCTTACAAGCTGGAGATCGCTCTTGTCTGCATCGTCATCTGCGCCATCATCGCGGCGGTTTTCCATTTCTATCAGAAACATAAGAATAATAAACATGAAGCTCAATAAAAACTGCATCTTACTTTTCCTTTTCTGTCTCGCCCTCTACGGCACTTTTTCCGGTCTCATTCCTCTGCTCGACCCAGATGAGCCCGTCTACGGCGAGACAGCGAAGGAAATGCTCTCTACAGGCGACTGGCTGTCTCCCCGCATCTATGGCGAATTCTGGTACGATAAGCCGCCGCTTTTCTATTGGTTGGAATCGATCTCCTTCACTCTCTTTGGCGTCTCGACCACGAGTGCCCGTCTCCCTTCGATCCTGATGGGTGCGCTGCTCTCACCCTACCTCTACCTGTCTATGCGAAAGCTGCTGGGTGAGAAGGCTGCGCTCTACGGTGCCTTCATCTCTGCCTCCTCTTTGGAGATCATCGTCCTTGCCAGAAGCTCGGTGACGGATGCGACGCTGACCTTCACGCTCACCATCGCCCTCATTTCTTTTCTTCGAAAAGAATATATCCCCGCCTATATCTTCTGCGGTCTCTCGCTCCTTGCGAAGGGTCCGATCGGCTTCGGATTTCCAGCACTCATCGTAGGGCTTTGGATGATCTTCAGAGGATCCTTCACTCTCAAAAATATCATGGCACTGGGCTGGACCTGGGGGATCCCTCTCGCCTGTCTCGTGGGGCTTCCCTGGTACCTCGCGATGGGCATGATCCACGGAGATGCCTTCATCGATACCTTTCTCGGCTATCACAATGTGACGCGCTTCATCAGCCCGGAGCATGCCGGGCAGAACCACTACTGGCTCTACCTCGTCGTCCTGATCGCCGGTTTCTATCCATGGACCGGCACACTGCCCGGTATCCTTCGGCGTTTACGGAAATGGAGATCAGACCCTGTCCTCTTTTACCTCATCGTTTGGGCGCTCTTCATTTTCCTTTTCTTTACGCTCTCCTCGACGCAGCTCTTCTCCTACATTCTTCCGATGTTTCCTCCGCTCTCGCTTCTGGCCGGGAAATATCTCACGGAGATCAGAGAAGCGGGGCATGTTTCCAAGTCCCTCATGGGCTTCCATCTCTTCTTTTCCCTGACGACCGCTATCGCCATCAGCCTCGCGCCGCTGACACCCGCAGGTGGCGCTGCAATAAAATACGGCATTTCCCTCTTCATGATCCTCTCTGCGCTCTTTTCTGTCCACATGCTGTCAAAGGGGCGTATGCGCGGCTTCCTCTGCTCGCAGGCCTGCCTCATCCTTCTCTTCGTGACATCCGTCTGGGGCCTCTTTGCCGCTCCCGTTTCCAGTCTCTTCACTTCGAAGGCCATTGCAGAGACGCTCTCGGAAACAGAAAAGGCGCCTGAACTTCCGGTCTATATCGATACCTTCTACCGGCCATCTGTCGCCTTCTACACGGACATCTACGGGAAAGCCCTTCCGGAATTCGACGAACGAAAACGCCAAGAAACGGAAAAAAATGAAGCCGATGGCGTCCTTCTTCCCGGCAAAGACAATGCCCTCACCCTTCCGGATCATGCCTACATTCTCGTACAGAAAAAGATCTATGATCATTGGCCGGAAAAGCTGAAAGCAGAAAATCGGCTGCTGTGGGAAAAGGATACAGCGGTATTTCTGGTAAGACATGCAGAGCCATGAGGAGCTACTGTTTCCATTTTACCATGTCACACAGTTTTAGTTACAGGAGGTCTCCTTGAGTACAAAACGTCAAAAGCGTGAGAGAAAACAGGCGCAGCTTGCCAAAGAGAACGAACGCAGCACCTTGATCTCTTTTATCAGCTTCTTCATCATCGCCTTTCTCTTCTTCCTCTGGGGCAGCTGGCTGCTTCCGATCACCGATCCGGTCGAGTCGAACTACGCACTGACCGCCCGTGAAATGGTGGAGTCCGGCGACTGGATGTCCCCGCAGATCTATGGCGTCTACTGGTATGACAAGCCCATCATGGTCTACTGGCTCCTCTCGCTCGCCTACAGCGTACTTGGCTTTACCGACCTCGCCGCCCGCCTGCCGGCGGTGCTTACAGGCGCCCTCTCCGTGACACTTCTCATCTGGTACCTCCGGCGCATCCTGAAAGACAATGTCGTCTCCATCTGGGCCGGCGTCATGCTCGCGACCTCGCTCGAGTGCTGGGTGATCTCCCACGCCATCATCACAGACAGCATCCTTCTCCTCTTCACCATCCCGACCATGTTTTCTGCCTACATCGGCATCACAGAAAACAGCAAAAAGCACCTGGTGATCGCCTACGCTGCCGCAGGGCTTGCCTGCCTCACGAAAGGCCCCGTCGGCCTCGTCCTTCCCGGCCTTCTCCTTGTCATCTGGTGCCTTTCGATGAAAGAGCCGAAGACCATCCTCCGCCTTTTCCCCTGGCAGGGGCTTCTCGCCTTCTTTGCCATCGTCCTTCCCTGGTACGGCGGCATGTATGCGATCCACGGCAGTGATTTCATCAATGAATTTCTGGGACTGCACAATGTCCTCCGCGCTACCTCCTCCGAGCATCCCGAGGACAACCACTGGTACTACTACCTCATCCTCCTTCCCGCCTCGCTCCTCCCATGGGCTTTTATTTCCTTTTATGAAATGAAAATGCGCTGGAAAGAGAAGGGCTCCTTCTACCTCTTCCTCATGGTCTGGTGCTGGGGCACCATCCTCTTCTACACCCTGATGGCCACGAAGTATGTCACCTATTCCTACATCGCCGTCGTTCCTGCCATCACCTTTGCCGCCTTCGGCGCACTCCGCATCCGCATGGGCGAAAAGCTACCCTCCATTCTGGGCGGTCTCGGCCTCCTGATCCTTATGGCGGCGCTCCTTGTCGGCACCTTCCGTCTAAAAGAAGGAAACTGGCTTGTCTTCTACGCTGTCCTTGCTTATGGCCTTTTCGCCTACCTCATCCGCTGGAAAGCGAACCAATACAAACGCCTCACCATCATCTCCGCGGTCACGGCGTCCGCCTTCCTCTGCTGTATCTCCGAAGGTCTTCCCCACTTCATGATGACACGATCCGCCTTTGAGATCGACAGTGCCATCCAGGAAGAGAAAGGAAAGCACTATTTCTTCCTCACCTATCCCGCCAGCTACAGCTACTACACAGGCGACATCGCAACACGCCTCCTGCCTGATGAACCGCTGCTGGACCAGGAAAAGCGCGATGCCCGCTGGGATAAGAAATCTCCCATCCCCACCGTAAACGAAGAGCAATTCATAGAAGCTGCCAAGGCCTCTGATAGGCCCAGCTACCTCTATGTAGCAAACGGGAAAGCCAAATTCTTCGACGCATGGTCGCTCGCTCCCCGTTTTGAAAAAGTAGAAAGTACCAAGGCTGGGACGATCTATCGGTTTGTTGGGACTAGTGACTAATGACTGGTGACTAGCGATCCAGAGACTAAGAGACATCAGACTCTCTCGTATCGTCATTTCGAGCGCAAGCGAGAAATCTTCCTTGCAGACCGATAAACAAAGGATGTGTGTAGCACCAAGGCGTCGTTTCCGTACAGTACCTATGTGATACTGACCGCAGTGCAAGAAAGATCTCTCGGCTACGCTCGAGATGCCGACGGCGCGAAGCGCTATCAAAACTCCGCGGCGCTTTTGATTTTTATGCGCCGCACAACCATTCCTAATTCCTAATTCCTAATTCCTAATTCCTACTAACTCCTCATTTGAAAGGCTCATCATGAACGACAATCTCACCCATTTCCTCACCGCTCTCTCCGCCTACAAGGGCGAGAACGTCTTCAACCCATGGCGTGATACAAACGCAGACTACGAAGTCGGCCGCGCCGTCTCCATCCGCCAAGAGCAGCTTACGGACTACCTAGCCCTGCGCATCGGGCGGGCAAAGATCCTTCTCATCGCCGAAGCCTGCGGCTATCAGGGCGGACACTTCTCCGGCATCGCCATGACCTGCGAGCGTATGCTCTTGAACCAGCATCCCAAAGTCACGAGCCGGATGATCCTCTGCCGTGAAGGCACGCGCACCAGCCGGATGGACAGCCCCTTCATCACGAAGGCTGCTCAGAAAGAAAAAGGCTTCAATGAACCCACCGACTCCGTCGTCTGGAGCGCATGCCTCGAAGCCGGCCTTGCCCCCGATGAATTTCTCTTGTGGAACATCTTTCCTTTCCATCCTTATAAAAAAGGAAATCTCCTCACGAACCGCACACCGACGGATGAAGAACTCGCTATCGGCCTCACGTATACGAAAGAGCTCCTTTCCTTGACCGGCCCCCTTCCGCTCTTTGCCATCGGCAGGAAGAGCGAGGTGACACTCACCGAAGCAGGCTTCTCCGTCACTGGCCTGCGCCATCCCGCAAACGGCGGCGCGGGCATCTTTCGCGCCCAGCTGAAGGAAGCCATGAGAAAGTGAGCTTTTGCACGAAACCTGCTCTGCTTTGCAGAGCGGGTTTTTGATTGGGGCGATCTTGTGACTAGTGACTAGTGACTGGGAACCGGGGACTCTCTCGTATCGTCATTTCGAGCGCCAGCGAGAAATCTTTGTCATTCGCGGTTTGGCGTATGATGTCAGAAAACTGAAAACGGGAAACCTGCTATCCGCTGACCTTCGGGCATCGCCCCCTATATATTCGCGGCGAAGCCGCCACCTTAACCCGTTGAACCCGTTGAACCCATTGAACCTGTGAATCCCCTTCACCTTGTCCCCCGCCCCATCGCATGCTATAATACGTATCTACGCACCTATGCTAATACGTTATCAAAGGATGGTTCATCTATGACTTTACGTGAATGGTTGCCGCTCGTCGGTATCACACTCTCTGCCTTTATTTTCAACACCTCTGAATTCATGCCTATCGGCCTTCTGACGGACATCGCAATGGACTTTGGCATCAGCGAAGCCCGCGCAGGCCTGCTGATCTCCATCTATGCCTGGGTCGTCATGGCGATGTCGCTCCCGCTCATGATCCTCTGCTCACGCATCCCGCTGCGCCCATTGCTTCTCGCCGTGATCGCACTCTTTGCCGTATCGCAGGTACTCTCTTCGATCTCTACGGGCTACTATACCCTCCTCGCCTCCCGTATCGGCGTCGCTTTTGCCCACTCCGTCTTCTGGTCCATCGCGACCCCCATCGCGACACGCATCGTCCCCGCCTCCCACCAATCCACTGCCATGGGCATGGTCGTCACCGGGACATCCATCGCCATGATCTTCGGACTTCCCATGGGCCGCTTCATCGGTCTCGCCGCCGGATGGCGCATGACCTTCGCCTGTGTGGCCGTCATTTCCTTCGCGACACTCGCCTACCTCTTCTTCCTGCTCCCGAAGGTCTCCGGCAATGCGCCTTTCGCTGCGAAAGATGTGCCGAAGCTTTTCAGAAATAAAGTCCTCGCCGGTATCTTCCTCCTCTCCTTCCTCGTCTCCTCCGGTTACTACACCTGCTACAGCTACATCGAACCCTTCATGCTGCAGATCTCCCACTTCCCGGCAGACTGGATCACAATGCTTCTCACCGTCTTCGGCTTTGCCGGACTTCTGGGCAGCCTCCTTTTCTCCAAGCTCTATAACGCCCACCGCTATTCCCTCCTGGCCTCGACGATCTGTCTCCTCGTCATCGCGCTTTCCCTCTTCTATCCGCTTGCAGGAGATCTCTACGCCACCACCGCCCTCTGCGTACTATGGGGCATGGCTGCGACAGCCTTCAATGTTGGACTGCAGGCAGAAACCATCCAGGTCACCACCAGCGCTGAAGCCCCTGTCGCCATGTCCATCTTCTCGGGCATCTTCAATCTGGGCATCGGCTCCGGCACCTGGCTGGGCGGCCTCCTCTGCACGTATATCTCGATCACATGCATCGGCTTCGCCGGTGCAACCTTCGCCTTCCTTGCTTTCCTGTACTGCGTGCTGAAATTGATCCCTGATATGAAGAAGGAAGGGTAAAAGCAGCTGTGCCGGATTCTTCGGGATACTTCACACCACGGCGTGAAGTATCCTTTTTTCTATGCACTATGCAGGGAAGAGATACCCGAATTCTGTCTTGCATACCGCCTGTACCCTATCCGGCCCTTCAGGCCACCTTCCCCACGCGGGGAAGGCAGGCGATACGGGGATAGCGTCTATCCCTAGCCGCCAGTCACCAGTCACTAATCAACAACGCAAAAAAGGAAATCGCACAGGCGATTTCCTTTTTTAGCAGTCTATCTAAAAGACGATTTCCAGAAAGCCGATCACACCAGCTTGCTGAAGTCGCCCCAGGTATTGAAGAGGGCGAGGGTAGCGAGGAGCTGGGAGATGCGGTTGTTCTTGACGGCTTCATCATCGACCATGACCATGACGTTGTCGAGGTAGTCATTGATCGGAGCCGTGAGTTCCTTGAGAGCCGGGAGGGCTTTTCCGTACTCGTAAGAAGCAAAGAGCGGAAGGGCTTTGGCAGAAACAGCTTCGAAAGCATCCTGAAGCTTCTTTTCCACGTCTTCGGTGAAGAGGGATGGATCGACTTTGCCGCCGGTCTTGCCCTTGGTGATGTTCGCAAGACGGGTGACAGCCTGTCGGAGCTCGGCTTCGTCCTTCAGCTGGCTTTCTGCCATGCTGCGGGCTTTCAGGAAGAGTGCGTAGATGTCGTCGACAGGGCCGGCGAGGACGGCGTCGATGATATCATAGGCGATGCCTTCGTCGAGCATGATGGCTTTGATGCGCTGGCGGAAGAAGTCTTCGATCTGGGAGAGGACGGTCTTCTTCGTCTCTTCATCGCCCGGAAGGAGGGCAAGGGCTGCCTCGATGCCGCGGCGGATGTCCCAGTGGATCTTTCCATCAGTCAGGATATTTACGGCGCCGATGGTCTGACGGCGGAGCGCGAAGGGATCCTGAGAGCCGGTCGGGATGAGACCGCGCAGGAAGGTCGCAGCGAGGTTATCCAGCTTATCCGCGAGGGAAAGCGCACGGCTGATTTCCTGCTGCGGGAGGATATCTCCGGCAAATCTAGGCATGTACTGCTCAAAGATGGCCTTTGCAACTTCCGGTTTTTCCCCGTCAAGGAGAGCGTATTCCTTGCCCATTTCACCCTGCAGTTCGGTGAATTCGGTGACCATGCCGGTCGCGAGGTCGGACTTGGAGAGGAAAGCGGCGCGGTCGGCGTCGGCGGCTTCCTCTGCCGTGAAGCCCCAATCCTTGCCGATGGCTTCCGTCAGTTTCTGAAGGCGGTCTGCTTTATCACGCATGTCGCCCATGCCTTCCTGATAGTTGATGCGGGTGAGGTCATCTCTGTGGCCTTCCAAGGTCTTCTTGCGGTCGTTTTCGAAGAAGAATTTCGCATCGTCAAGACGGGCACGGAGGACTTTTTCATTGCCGTGCTGGACGTTTTCGAGGGCTTTCGTACCGCCGTTACGAACAGTCAGGAAGTACGGCATGAGGGAGCCGTCTTCGTTTCTGACAGGGTAGTATCTCTGATGATCACGCATCGGAGTAACAACGGCTGGTACAGGGAGCTTCAGGAATTCATCATCGATCCTGCCATAGAGCGGGGTCGGGTATTCGACGAGGTAGTTGATCTCTTCCAAGAGGTCTGCATTGTGCCAGACGTGGCCGCCGAGCTTGTCTGCAACGGCGAGAAGGCCGGTACGAATCATTTCGCGGCGTTCATCCTGATCGACGATGACAAAGGCTTCCCGCATGGTCTCCTTGTAGGAGAGCGGATCGGAGATCACGACAGGTTCCTTGCAGAGGAAACGGTGTCCGCGGCTGACATTGCCACTCTTGACGTGGGCAAATTCCATCGGGATGATCTCCTTGTCGCAGAGAGCGACGATCCAGCGGACAGGACGGATGAAATGGGCTTCTTCATCGGCCCAGCGCATGCTTCTGGTGAAGTTCAGGCCGGTGATGAGGGAGAGGAAGAGCTCGGGAAGGACGTCTTCGACTTTCTTGCCCGCATGTACGACATGCGCCCAGGTGTATTCCCCTTCTTTGACGAGTTCAGATGGATCGATGTGCTGGCCGCGGGCAAATCCCTGGGCCGCGCGTGTCGGATTTCCATCAGCATCGAAAGCAGCTTTGACGGATGGGCCGCGTTTCTTGACTTCTTCATCCGGCTGGCGGTCTGCAGCGCCCTTGACGAGGACGGCGAGACGGCGCGGGGTCGCGTAGATGGTGATTTTTTCGGCAGCGATGCGGTGGACTTCGAACTGGGAAGCCGCGAGTGCTTTCAGCTGATCTACGACACCGGACATGATATTGGCCGGCATTTCCTCTGTACCGATTTCTAAGAGAAGATTCTTACTCATTTCGCTTCGCCTCCTTTAAGCATGGGGAATCCCAGCTCTTTGCGCTTTTTCAGCCAGGCCTTGGCGCACATGCGGGCCAGGTTTCTGACACGGGAAATATATTCTGTACGTTCCGAGAGAGAGATCGCTCCGGCAGCGTCCAGCAGATTGAAAGAATGGGAGCATTTCAGTACATAGTCATAGGCTGGGAGTACGAGGCCGACCTTTACGACGCGCTGCGCTTCTTTTTCATACATGTCGAAGAGCTTGAAGAGCATGTCGTGGTCAGAAAGCTCGTAGCTGTAGACGGACTGCTCGTATTCATTCTGGTGCCAGATGTCGCCATAGGTGACTCCGTCGGTCCATTCGAGGTCATAGACATTGTCTACTTCCTGAATGTACATCGCGATACGTTCGAGGCCATAGGTGATCTCTACGGAGACCGGATGCTCATCGATACCGCCGACCTGCTGGAAATAGGTGAACTGGGTGATTTCCATGCCGTCGAGCCAGACTTCCCAGCCAATGCCCCATGCGCCTAAGGTCGGGGACTCCCAGTTATCTTCGACGAAGCGGATGTCGTGTTCTTGCGGATCGATACCAAGCTCTTTTAAGGATTCCAGATAGGTCTCCTGGATGTTATTCGGAGACGGCTTCATGATGACCTGGAACTGATGGTGCTGGTAGAGACGGTTCGGATTATCCCCATAACGGCCGTCATCCGGACGGCGGGATGGTTCCATATAGGCTACGTTCCACGGTTCCGGTCCGATGGTGCGCAGGAAGGTAGCCGGATTCATCGTGCCTGCGCCTTTTTCTGTGTCGTAAGCTTCTCCGAGTACGCAGCCCTGCTTGGACCAGAACTTCTGGAGTGCTAAGACGATCTGCTGAAAAGTCATTTGTTCCTCCTGATCGATGAAATGGGGTGTGACCGATCGATCACTGCGCTCCCATTTCCTGACAATATAAAAATCCCTGTAACAAAAAGTTACAGGGACGAGTTACAGAGATCATTAACCCGCGGTTCCACCCTCATTGACCTAAGGAAACACTGATTCAATCGCAGAGTCTGATTTAATCAGTATTCCCTAAGGCCCACCTTGATTTCTCTTATTTCCCTACTCTGTTCAGGAAACAGCTCAGAAACGCCTTCTGTCCATCGCCGACCTCTCACCACCGCCGGCTCGCTTTGTCGGACATACTCCTCTTCCTCATCGCCGTATATGGGAACATTGTAGCAAATCGCGATGGAAATGTAAAGGGGCGTGATGCCCATGATTACGTTTGAAAGCCTCGCTTGAATGAGAAATTAGAAATGAGAAATGGTGGTGCGGCGCAAATAATAATGAAGCGCCGCGAATATATATGAGGCGATGACCGCTTAAGACGTTAAACATTAGACGTCAGAAGTCTGATGTCTGATGTCTCCTAGTCTCCCAGTCTCTTAGTGACTAGTCACCAGTCACTAGCTACCAGTCACCTATTCTCCCAATAAAAAATCCGCTCAGTGAGCGGATAAAAAAATGGAGCGGGTGAAGGGAATCGAACCCTCGTAACCAGCTTGGAAGGCTGGCGCTCTACCATTGAGCTACACCCGCATAAAAATGGTCGGAGCAGCAGGATTTGAACCTGCGACCCCTTGGTCCCGAACCAAGTGCGCTACCAAACTGCGCTATGCCCCGACAACGTAGATGATTATAGCATTTTGTTTTCTTTCTGTCAATAGGATTTTTATTGATAGTTTGATTTACCCCCTTGTCTCCCAATAGCATTTATGCTATCATCAGTATAGGAAGAAGGAGTCTGCTATGTACAATATTGAGTTTTATACAAACAGAAATGGCCAATCTGAGATTCTGAAATTCCTTGAGGCATTGCGTACAAAAAGTAAAACCAGCAAAGACGCACGCATTCAATACAACCAGATTGTTTTCTATATCGATTTGCTTGCAAAGAACGGCAGCAATCTTCCCATTAAGATCACGAAACATTTAGAAGAAGATATCTGGGAGCTGCGTCCGGGTTATAACCGCGTTTTTTATTTCTATTATGACAACAAGCAATATGTGCTTCTTCATCATTTTCGCAAAAATCGCAAAAGACGCCAGCGAAGGAGCTTCTCCGGGCCAAGGCAGAACGCGATGATTACATCAAACAAAAGGAGGAAAAATCATGAACTGGAATGACTATAAAGAGCACGTCAAAGCATGCAGTGAGGACGACCGTAGAAATATGGAAGAAATTGAAGCGGCGGCTGATATCGTCTCCTCCTTGATCAAGCGTCGGCAGGAGCTTGGCCTCAGCCAACGAGCACTGGCTGAGCGCTGCGGTATCCCACAGTCTTCTGTCGCCCGCATCGAGTCCTGCAGTGTAGCTCCCAAGCTCGATACTCTCATCAAACTGATGCAGGCACTACAGCTCAAACTGCAGGTAGCCGTTGCCAGCTGAATGGCAAACGGGTACGTCCCTGGCAAGCAAGGACGTACCCGTTTAGGATAACAAACCCCCGTAGCGGATATGTCCGCTACGGGGGTTCTTTTATTTCTCTTCCATGGCTTCTTTCTTTGCCTGGTAGGTACCTGGCTGCGCCATGACCTTTGGTTTCTTCATTTCATTGTACGCCTGGATCATCATCGCGCATTCTACGCGTTTCTTCTGGATCTCGCAGGTGATGTGGTACGGCTTATGAATGTCGCCGGCAAATGCCTCGTTATTCGCATGGCAGCCGCCGGAGCAGAAGAATTTCGCCCAGCAGTCGACACATTCCGGCTTGCTGAAGACGTGGTTCATACGGAAGTCGCGCATCATCTTGAAGTTCTTGAGCCCTTCATAGACGTTGCCGATGACATAGCCTTCTCGTCCAACGAACTGGTGGCAGGGATAAATATCGCCATTCGGTACGACGGCGAGATACTCGTGACCGGCACCGCAGCCGCGAAGACGCTTCGGGAGGCAGGGGCCCTTCCAGAGGTCCATATTGAAATGGAAGAAGAAGAATGGACGGCCTTCTTCTTCTCTTGCGATGAAGAGCTTGGCGAGGCGGTCATATTCCGCTTTGACGCGCGGCAGATCCTCTTCCTTGATGGAGTAGTCGGCAGTGTCTTCGCCGACGACCGGTTCCATGGATACAGCCGGGAAGCCCTTGTCGATCATATCGATGACGTCGGTCGTAAAGTCCATGTTGTAACGGGTGAAGGTACCGCGGACGTAGTATTCCTCGCCCTTGCGGTTCGCCACGCAGTACTGGAGATTCTTCACGATCTCATCATAGGTGCCTTCGCCATGGACGCCCGGACGCATACGGTCATGCATTTCCTTGCGGCCGTCAAGCGACAGGATGAGACTGATGTGATTGTCTGTCAGGTATTTGACCTTTTCCTTGTCGAGCAGAAGGCCATTCGTGGTGAGGGACATCTTGATCTTCTTGCCGTGCTTCTTTTCCTGCTTGTGTACATAGTCGATGGTCTGCTGTACGACATGCCAATTCATGAGCGGTTCACCGCCGAAGAAATCAAGCTCGCAGTGTTCACGCGGACCGCTGTGTGCGATGAGGAAATCGACAGCTCTTCTGGCAACGTCGAAGCTCATCAGCATGCGCCACTGGCCATAGCCGCCCTGTCCGGCGAAGCAGTACTGGCAGCGCAGATTGCAGTCGTGAGCGATATTGATGCAGAGTGCTTTGATGATCGGACGGTCTTCGATCGCCATTTTGTAATTCTTATCCATCGGTGCAAAGAGCACTTCTTTGGCGATGAGTTCATCAAGGTCATCCATGACTTCATTGAGTTCGGCCTCTTCGTAGTCTTTGGCCAGATTTGCCAGAACCATTCCCCGGTTGGTTCCATTGTAATACGCGAGGACCTTGTACGTCACATCATCGACGACATGTACGATGCCGCTGTTCACATCCATGACGATATTCATGCCGTTCTGCTGGAAACGGTGGATCATTGGCTTAACGTTGTAATCCATAAAATGTTATTCTCCTTTTATTGATTGCTTGCTGGTATATCAAGGTAAGGCTTATGGTCTGGAAGGGCTCAACAGTTTTATGGCTTCAAAGGGATGGTGCGGCGCAGCCGATTAGGAAGCGCCGAAAATTCTGATGCTATTTCCCTTCCACCCTCATCCATTCTCTCACAAGAAAAGCCCCCGGTCTCAAGGCCGGGGGCTTGGCCGTGCATCAGCTTATGCTCTCTTTGCTTCTGCTTCTTCCTGTTCTGTGCAGATCAGGTTGCCAATGGTGCAGCTTGTTTTGCAAGCGGACTGGCAGGAAGTCTGACATTCACTGCAGCCTTCGAATTTGATGGAGTCCTGCAGAGAAGACTTGTTGATTGTAACGATGTGTTTGGACATGATGTCACCTCCCTGAAACCAAGATTTCTTGCATTATCATACCATAGGTGAGGGTAAATGTACACCCTCTCGAGAAAAGTTATTATAAGGAAATGGGGCCGGGCAGGCCCATCGGGCCATTTCCCCTTTACCGTCATGATGAAAGAGACAGCAGGTACTGCGGATCCAAAGGAGATGCGAAGCGCATGATCGGCCGCTTCCTTAGTATGCGTGCCGCATATCCATTCCTCATTTACAGCATCTGACAGAACCCGTAGATCGCGCCCACGGGGATAAGAGCCATCATGGCGAGCGCTGCAAAGCAGCCATTGCCTTTACCGTGTACGGTGAACCAGTCGTCCGCAATGCTCTTCATTTCCTGGAATTCTCTTTCGAGTCCCTGGAGGATGCGCCAGAGCTCGCGACAGTCGGCTTCGGTCATTTCTTCGCTGGCATCGACCTCAAAGCCTTCCTCCGCCTCAGCTTCGCGCTTCTTGCGCTCGGCTTCCTTCTTCGCCTTCTCTTCCGCAGCCGCCATCTGTCCTTTGATGGAGGATTTCCAGTCGCCAGTCTCCTCTTCCTTTGGGGCGACTTCCACCGCTTCCTCTTCCTTCGGTGCTTCTTCCTTCGGCGCTGCCTCTTCCTGATCGACGACCTTGAGCAGTTCTGCCTTCAGGGCTTCCATGTCTTCAGTGTATTTATGAACGGCTGCATCCCAAAGGGCATAGTCGAGTTTCTTTTTGAAATCATACATCGTCCCCATTGTCGCCTGATTGAAAAGGAACTGGGTGTTGTCCATATCCGCAAAGATCTCGCCAATGCGTCCCTTGTGCTTGAACTTCGACTTGCCCACTTTGACAAAGTACATGTAGGTACCGATGTGCGCTCTCAGGTTTCCGATCGGGGTGTCGGATTCGTGCTTTTTATCAAAAAATCCCATGGATGGTTGCTCTCCTTACATTTTTATTTCTTCTTATTATATAGGGAAAGAAGGGAAGGTTCAAGGTTTTTGAAAAGAGTGACTTGTGACTAGTAGCTTGTGACTGGTAGCTTGTGTCCAGTCACTAGTATTGCGTTTTCTAAATAACTGGCATGTAAGTCAACTTCCGAATCAAGTGAGGAGTGAGGAGTGAGGAGTGAGGAGTGAAGGTACGGCGCATAAAATGAAGAAGCGCCGCGGAGTTTTATATAAATGATGTACAAACTGTTTTATATAATGAAGGGGGTATTGGGGCACTATATGAATGGTGTGCCCCTTCCTGCACTTCTCACTTCTCACTAAGTCCAGAAGTTAACAAATCGCTATACTGGTAACTAGTGAGTGGTCACTGGTGACGGGTCACTCATCCCCGAAAGGAGGAGGCCATGAACAAACGAATGCTTGTCGATACCTCGATGCTCTTTGTTTTTCTTCTGCTGCTGGACTACCGCTACGTCCACAATTTCGGTCATGAGATGTTAGCCCTTGTCTTTACCGCGCTCTTCCTTCTCCACACGATCTGGAATGCGAGATGGTACCCTGCCCTCTTTCATGGGCACTGGCCCAAGCAGCGCATCGTCATGACCGGTATCGATCTGCTTCTGCTCTTCCTTTTCCTGGGCGTCATGCTGACGGGGCTCTCCTTCTCGCACACGATGCCGATTTTCAATATCCACCCGCCGCTCTGGATGCATCGGCTGCACCGCATCTTTGGTTTTCTGATGCTCTTTGTGATGGGACTCCATCTCGGCATCCACTGGCAGGGGATCTGGGCGAAGATGAAACGGGCGATGCACATCCCCAATACCGCACCAGTCTCTTTTTTGAGCCACGCCGCAGCGCTTATCCTTGCGGCAGCGGGTGTGTACAGCTCCTTCCTGTATGCCCTGGGCAGCCGCCTCTTGCTCCTTCCTGTGCGCTCGCTGGCGCGTCCGCCTGCGACGCTCTTTCTCTTTCTCGCCTGCCATCTCTCGATCGTGATCCTCTATACGGTCATCGGGTACTACGGATGGAAATGGGCGAGCAGAAGGTAGAAGGACCTGCTATCATCACCGATCAAAAAACTCACGAGCCTTTCCCGGCTCGTGAGTTTTTTTGCCCCTCCTCATTCTTAATCTGGCGTTCTCTAGTCCGCGAACAGATTATCGCGTATCCTTATAGCAGGAAGGAGGACGAAATGAATCAAAGCTACCTCTGCATCGACCTCAAGAGCTATTACGCCTCTGTCGAGTGCGTGGACCGGGGGCTGGATCCCTTCACGGCGAATCTGGTCGTGGCCGATCGGGCGCGGGGGATGGGCGCGCTCTGCCTCGCTGTCAGCCCTGCGCTGAAAGCACTCGACGTCCGGAACCGCTGCCGCCTCTTCGAGATCCCGAGCGGCATCCCCTACCTCATCGCACCGCCGCGGATGCAACACTACATGGACGTTTCTACCGAGATTTACAAGATCTACCTGAAATTTCTCGCACCGGAGGACATCTTCCCCTACTCCATCGATGAGTGCTTCATGGATGTCACGCCCTACCTTGCCATGTATGCCAAGACGCCTGTGGAAATGGCGATCTCCCTCATGAATCAGGTCTACCAAAGGACCGGCATCTGCGCGACCGCCGGCGTGGGGACGAATCTCTTCCTCGCCAAGATCGCAATGGATATCCTTGCTAAGCATGCCCCCTCACACATCGGCGTCCTGGATGAGACAGCCTTTCGGGAAATCATGTGGCATCACCGTCCCATCACCGACATCTGGCAGATCGCAGGCGGCACCGCGCGCCGTCTTGCCAAGATCGGCGTCTGCGACCTATATGGCATCACGCGCATCCCTGAGGCGACGCTCTATCGCCTCTTTGGCAAAAATGCCGCTGCGCTCATCGACCATGCCTGGGGCCGTGAGCCCTGCACGCTGTCCGATATCCGTACCTATTCACCGAGATCCCGCTCGATCTCTGCCGGACAGATCCTCTTTACGAACTACACCAGCGAAGACGCCCGCATCCTTCTCCATGAAATGGCAGAGACTCTGATCCAGGAACTTCTGGAAAAAGAGCTGGTCGCAAGGGAGATCAGCCTTCGCATCGGCTACGCAGGAGAAGAGCACGCCTCCTCTGGCGGAAGCCGCCGCCTGCCCAGCTGGACCGACATCCCCAGCCGCCTCCAGCATGCGTTCTCCGCGCTCTATGAGGCGAAAGTCCGCCGGGAGATCCCCATCCGCTCACTAAACCTCAGTCTGGGCCGTCTCGCGCCCGCCGGCGAAGGCTATGAGGAGACAAGCCTTTTCAGCGATGCCAAAGCCGAAGCGAAGGAGCGCGCCATCGAGAAGGTCATGATCGAGATCAAAAAAAAGCATGGCAAAAATGCCATGCTTCGCGGGATCGACTATATGCCCAAGGCGACGCTGCGCCTCAGAAATACACTGATAGGAGGTCACCATGCCTGATAGAAAAAGAGCCGCGCAGTTCATGCCGTTCAATGGCCTGCGCGGCTACGCCGAACAAGTGACGGCCGCCCAGATCCGGCGAGCCGCCCGAAGAGAGATCACCGAAGACCGCGCCCGCGCCCTGAACGACGCCCTGCTCGAGCTTGAGAAGGGCGACACCGTCGCCATCACCTATTTTACAGGAAATGGCTACGCCTGCACCCATACCACCATCGTCGAAGTCGATCCCGTCTATCGGAGACTTCGCACAGAAGACGGTATCATCCACTTCAAGGATCTGTGGGATGTGGTGGGCGAGTGAGAGGAAAAATGTAAGGAAATACGGATTAAAAGTGACTGGGGACTAGTGACTAGTGACTAGGAACCTCGAGTGACTGGTGACTGAAATGCCATCTTCGCGCATCGCCACCATCCATACTCTGCGGTGCTTCCATATTTCTATGCACCGTACCACCATTTCTCATTCAAGCGAAATTTTCAAACGAAATCAACAGGCGATATGCCCTGCGGGCTAGTCCCGAGTCCCAAGATCCTATCCCCATCCAGCCGATGCCCTCCGATATCCAGCTGATCGGTATACTGCCAAAGGAAAGCTTCGGGAAAGTCGCAGGTCCTTCCCCACTGCGCGCACCAAAAGGGCCAGCTGGAAGCTCTCTCCGGTAAGATCATCTGCGTCAGCCAGTCATAGCTCGCATAGACCCCGGCAAGATAGCCCGCACTCTTCAGAAAATCCACATACGCACCGCACATCGCCGTGATGCGCGAAGGTTCCACGAGCCCCCGCGCCGCCTTCCAGCCGTCCGCATCTTCCATGTCATACCAGACACCAAGCGGCAGCTTTTCCGAGGAAAGTCCGCAGTCTGCGAGGATATGCACGGTGAACCACGCCTCATCCTCCGCCGCCTTTGGCGTATCCGCGTAGCTGTAGTAGTAGACTCCGACCGGCAACCCGGCGGCGAGTGCGCCATTGATATGCTCATAAAAGAGACGGTCCAGATGCCCTCGTCCCCAGCCGAGACGAATGATGGCGAAGGCGATCCCCGCCCGGCGAATCTCCTCCCAGCCGATCTCCCCATTGTGTTCCGATACATCGATGCCTGTGTTGTACATAAGTTCTCCTTTTTGATACTAATAGTGACTAGGGATTAGGGATTAGGTACTCGGAACGCCGAGTCCCTGATGACTGAATGCCAGAGAAATGCAATACCAGTCCACAATCACCAGCCACTAGCCACCAGTCCCTAGTCACCAGTCCCTATCTTCCCCTCAGCTTTTTCAAAAGCTCTGTCATGGATGAGACGCCGGCATCCGACAGGTTCTCAATGACGGAAAGTGCTTCCGTCGCGGCAAGGTAACTGACCACGATCCCTGCCATACCGTCCGTGGGGGCCCCCGCTTCCTGAAGGAGCGCATCGCTCACGATCCCCGCTGCCACGCAGAGGTTGTAAAGGATGAGCTTCTCCGTCCCCCGCTTCTTCATGATCTCACTGGAGATCATGCGCTGCCTGCGCGCCTCCCAGATGCCGCAGACCGCCTCCAGAAAGGTCGGCTGTCTGCCGCAGGATACCAGATGCGCATGACTGATCGCGATCCAGCGCGTGAAACAATCGAGGAAGATCAGGATACCAAAAAGCAGGAGCATCGCCAGCTGTTTCTCAAGGGTCAGGAAAAGGATCCCGCCCATCAGCTTCATGGGAAATCCATCCGTCAGCCGTTCAAGCATGTCATTCACCTCTCTTCACCTCCTTCTGTCTATATAGTGTTTTCGGGGACAAAAAAATTGTCATTCCTGCCAAATAAAAACGCACGACACAGATACATGTGTTGTGCGTTTATTTAGTCGCCCATGGGGCTTGGCGTCCCTTGAGCATGCAGAGGATGTTCAGCGGGGAAAGTGCGGCGCATAAAAATATGGAAGCGTCGCAAAGTATAGATGGTGGCGATGCCCGAAGGTCTGCGGATAGCAGGTTTCCCATTTTGAGTTTTTTAACATCGAACGCCTGACCGCGAATGACAAAGATTTCTCGCTGCCGCTCGAAATGACGAGACGAGGATCTGATGTCTTCCAGTCTCTTACTCTCCCAGTCACCAGTCACTAGCCACCAGTTCCCCTATTTCCCCAGCGCCGCGAAGAGCATATCCGTGAATAGGCCGGCATCGGAATTGAGAGCGACCTTCGCCGTCACAGGAGCTTTGCATTTCTTCGTATTGTGGAAATCGGCCACCATACGCCCGTCGCAGAGGCCGCCTGCGATGTCGATGTCTACATTCGCATCTGCGAGCTCCGTCACGACATTCTCATTGATGAGGTAGGCGATGGCGAGTGCATCGTGAATGGGGGCCATGTGGTTATCGTAGCGATAGAGCATCGCGCCGGCGACAGTCCCTGCTTGGTGACGGAGGGCATAGTTATGCTCCGATACATCATTGACCTTAAGGTTGTCGATGCGTTTCTGGACAAGAGCCGCTGCTACTTTCGCTTCCGGTGTACCAAGCTGTACCAGCTCTTTGCATTTTTCTTCGGAGAGGCACGCACGCCAGGTGGCATCGAGCGGAAGAATGACCTTCGGGATGGCCGAGTCCATGACGATCTTCGCCGCTTCGGGGTCTGCATAGAAATTGAATTCAGCTGCCGGACTGGCGTTCGCGCCGCAGTGTCCGCCGCCCATGATGACGAGCTGCTTGATCTTTCCTGCGATCTTCGGCTCTATGCGAAGAGCCATCGCAAGATTCGTCAGCGGGCCGACAGCTGCGACATAGATATCTCCTTCCGACTCCATCAGCTTCTTCACGAGATAGAAGACGGCATGTTCCTTCTCTGTCCGGATCTCGGCTTCGGGGAGCGGGAGAAAATCGCCGTGACAATCATTGAGCGTCACGCGCGGAAGGCCGGGCTTTCTCCCCGGGATCTCATTGCAGATGATCGGTTCCTCACATCCGCGATAGACAGGAACGCTTGCTTTCATGAACTGCACCACACGCAGCGCATTCTCCGTGGTCTTTGGCACGATGCGGTTCCCATTCACCGTAGTCACGCCGATGAGGTCGATGGCGTCCGATTTCATCGCCAGCATCATGGCAATGGCATCATCAGAGCCGGGATCGCAGTCAAGAATCACTTTCTTCGGAATCATAGCAGAATACCTCCTGTAAAAGAAATCATTGGGATTGGGTTTAATGGTTCGGGGTTCACCCGTGGATTGTGGATGAAAGTTTTGCTCGAATGAGAAATTAGAAATGAGAAATTAGAAATGGAGGTGGCGGCTTCGCCGCGAATATATATGGGGCGATGCCCGAAGGGCTCTTGATGGCAGGTTTCCCGTTTAGGATTTCCTATCATCGTTCACTTGACCGCGAACGAAAAAGATTTCTCGCTCCGCTCGAAATGACGATACGAGGGTCTGACGTCTCCGAATCCCTAGTCCCTAGTCACCAGTCACTAGTCACTAAAATCTCACATCGTAAAGATGTACGATGCGATCATGTCGACGATGAGCATGACGAAAAGGAGCGGAGCGGTGCGTTTGGCAAGGCGTATCGGGGCAAGTCCGGCAGTCCCGGCGATCGCGATGAGGGCTCCGCAGACAGGAGACGAGGCTCGGCCGATGGAGGTCGCGAGTTCCATCGGGAGGAGCAGTGTCAGCGTCGGGACGCCGAGTTTCGCCGCGACGGCAGGCGTCAGCGGACCGAAGGCGAAGAAAGGAGCCGCGCCGCTCCCCATGATGATGGCGAAGACATACGTGATCCCGGTCAGGATCGCCATGATGAGGAGTGTCGCTCCCTTCATGTCAGAGATCATATTCGTGAAGATCGTGATGCCGCCCAAGATCTTGATGCCTTCCGCAAAGACGGAGGCAGAAATGATGATCGCAACAACGGAGACGAAAACATTCGCCATGCCTTTGAAGATCTCCGCCATATCTGACGGGATCCGGCTCCTGTCTTTCCGGACGGTGAATTCACAGACGAAGGTCACGGCAAAGCCGATAAAATTGGCTGTGATGACGTCGATCTTGATGGACGGCAGAAAATGCGCGGCAAAGACCAGCACCAGCGGGATAAGCGGCAGGAACACATAGAAAAAGGGAACCGACGGATCCTCGATCTCCTGTCCCATCCCCAATTCGCCATCCGCATCGGCCAGGACCGCATCCTCCTTTGCAGCAAAAATTTTCCTCATTATAGCATAAGGGAAGGATCTCAGAAAGCAGAACCGATACCGGCTCGGAGGCTGTCAGCTTCTATGGAAAAGCGGCTCCGCCCTGCCTTTCCCCCTTTACGCGAAATGGCACTCCCGGGGCAACGGTGGATCGCCGGCTGTCTGCACTTCCCGTCTTTTGTCTCCCGATCCCACACAAAAAAACTCCCCCTTGCGGGAGAGTTTTTTCATTCAGCGGATGCTGAAATTATTTTGCGATCTTAGCTACAACGCCTGCGCCTACGGTACGGCCACCTTCACGGATAGCGAAACGCTGGCCTTCTTCCATAGCGATCGGGGTGATGAGCTTAACGCTCATTTCTACGTTATCGCCAGGCATGCACATTTCAGTGCCTTCCGGCAGCTGGATGTCGCCGGTTACGTCGGTGGTTCTGAAGAAGAACTGCGGACGATAGCCGTTGAAGAACGGGGTATGACGGCCGCCTTCATCTTTGGTCAGTACGTATACCTGAGCGGTGAATTCAGTGTGCGGCTGAACGGTGCCCGGTTTTGCGAGGACCTGGCCACGAACGATGTCTTTACGGTCGATACCACGGAGCAGAGCGCCGATGTTATCGCCAGCCATTGCCTGGTCAAGGGTCTTTCTGAACATTTCTACGCCGGTAACGACGGTAGCGGTCGGTTTATCCTGCAGGCCGACGATTTCAGCGGTGTCGCCGACTTTGACAGTACCACGTTCTACACGGCCGGTAGCAACGGTGCCACGACCGGTGATGGTGAATACGTCTTCGACTGGCATCAGGAATGGTTTGTCGGTGTCACGTTCCGGGGTCGGGATGTAGTCATCTACCGCCTGCATCAGATCGCGGATCTTCTGTTCATCTTCTGGGTTGCCGTTGAGAGCGCCGAGAGCGGAGCCAACGATAATCGGGGTGTCATCGCCTGGATAGTCATAGGAAGAGAGGAGGTCTCTGATTTCCATTTCTACGAGGTCGATCAGTTCCGGATCGTCGACCTGGTCAGCTTTGTTCAGGAATACAACGATAGCCGGTACACCTACCTGTTTAGCCAGGAGGATGTGTTCACGGGTCTGCGGCATCGGGCCGTCAGCTGCGGATACGACGAGGATAGCGCCGTCCATCTGTGCTGCGCCGGTGATCATGTTCTTGACATAGTCTGCGTGCCCTGGGCAGTCAACGTGTGCGTAGTGACGGGTAGCGGTTTCGTATTCAACGGTGGAGGTGTTGATGGTAATACCACGTGCTCTTTCTTCCGGTGCTTTATCGATGGAAGCATAGTCGAGGAAGTTAGCGCCGCCCTGTTCAGACAGTACTTTGGTGATAGCAGCGGTCAGGGTTGTTTTACCATGATCGACGTGGCCAATGGTGCCGATGTTAACATGCGGCTTAGTTCTTTCGTAATGAGCTTTTGCCATTTTGATTTCTCCTTATAAAATATTATTTCTTTCCGAGTCTTTCTTCAGTAATCTGCTGAGAAATAGCTTTCGGAACTTCTTCGTAATGGTCGAATGTCATGGTGAAGGTACCACGGCCCTGGGTAGAGCTACGCAGTCCTGTTGCATAACCAAACATTTCAGACAGCGGAACGAAGCCTTTGATTCTGGATTCGCCGTTTTCGGTTTCCATGCCTTCGATACGTCCACGACGGGAATTCAGACCACCGATAACGTCGCCCATGTATTCTTCCGGTACGTCGACTTCGACTGCCATGTATGGTTCGAGGAGAACTGGATCAGCTTTCTTCGCGCCATCCTTGAATGCCATGGAGCCTGCCACTTTGAATGCCATTTCGGAGGAGTCGACATCATGATAGGAACCATCATAAACGGTAACTTTGATGTCTACCATCGGATAGCCAGCAACAACGCCGTCTTCCATAGCTGCTTCTACGCCGGTCTGGATTGGGTTGATGAATTCTTTCGGAATAACGCCGCCAACGACAGCATTTTCGAATTCAAAGCCTTTGCCTGGTTCCATCGGTTCGAGGCGCAGCCAGCAGTGACCATACTGACCATGACCACCGGTCTGACGAATGAATTTACCTTCGGATTCAACGGATTTACGGATGGTTTCACGGTAAGCGACCTGCGGTTTGCCTACGGTGCAATCTACGTTAAATTCACGTCTCATACGATCGACAATGATGTCCAGATGGAGTTCACCCATACCGGAAATAATTGTCTGGTTGGATTCCGGATCAGTGTGTACTTTGAAGGTCGGATCTTCTTCTGCCAGTCTCTGAAGAGCATTGCCCATCTTTTCCTGGTCAGCTTTGGTCTTTGGTTCAACAGCAACGGAAATAACCGGATCCGGGAATTCCATTTTTTCAAGGATGATCGGATGATCTACATCGCAGAGGGTATCGCCGGTGGTGACATCTTTGAAGCCGACTGCTGCAGCGATATCGCCGGAGTAAGCGCAGTCGATTTCTTTACGATGGTTTGCATGCATCTGAAGGATACGGCCAACGCGTTCTTTCTTTCCTTTGGTGGAGTTCAGAACGTAGGTGCCCTGGTTCATGATACCGGAGTATACACGGAAGAATGCCAGTTTACCAACGAATGGGTCAGCCATGATCTTGAATGCGAGCGATGCCATCGGAGCGGTATCAGATGCTTCACGGGTTGTTTCTTCGCCGTCAAGGGTGGTACCTTTGACCGGAGGAACATCCAGTGGAGATGGGAGGTAGTCCAGGACTGCGTCAAGCAGCATCTGAATACCTTTGTTTTTGTATGCGGAACCGCAGAATACAGGGAACAGTTTGCAGTCCAATACCTGCTGACGGAGGGAAGCTTTGACTTCTTCCAAAGTCAGTTCCTGGCCGTCCAGGTATTTTTCCATCAGTTCATCACTGCCTTCAGCAGCGGTTTCGATGATCTTTTCACGAAGTTCTTCTACTTCATCAGCGAGATCGGCCGGTACGTCTTCGACATGGTACTGTTTGCCGTCATCGCTGTCATAAATTTCAGCCTGTCTGGTCAGCAGATCAACGATACCGGAGAAGGTATCCTGAGCGCCGATCGGGAGCTGCATTGGAATAGCTCTTGCATGGAGGCGGGTATCCATGGTTTTTACCGCATGGAGGAAATCAGCACCGACGGTATCCATCTTGTTGATGAATGCGATACGCGGTACATGATAGTGGTCTGCCTGTCTCCAAACGGTTTCAGACTGGGTCTGAACGCCGTCTTTCGCACTGAATACTGCTACGGAGCCATCGAGTACGCGCAGAGAACGTTCAACTTCTACAGTGAAGTCTACGTGCCCTGGGGTATCGATGATGTTTACGCGGTAGCCTTTCCAGTGGCAGGTGGTAGCAGCGGAGGTAATGGTAATACCACGTTCCTGTTCCTGTTCCATCCAGTCCATGGTAGCAGCGCCATCGTGAACTTCACCGATCTTATGGTTTACACCGGTATAATACAGGATACGTTCCGTGGTTGTGGTCTTACCTGCATCGATGTGCGCCATGATGCCGATGTTTCTTGTTTTTTCAAGCGGAAATTCTCTGCCCACGATTTTTTCTCCTTATTAAAATTACCAGCGGTAATGAGCGAAAGCCTTGTTTGCTTCAGCCATTTTATGGGTATCTTCCTTCTTCTTTACAGCAGCACCAGTGTTGTTGAAAGCGTCCATCAGTTCACCTGCAAGACGTTCTTCCATGGTACGTTCGCTGCGCAGACGGGCATAGTTGACCATCCAGCGGATACCCAGAGTCAGACGACGGTCTGCTCTTACTTCTACCGGTACCTGGTAGTTTGCGCCGCCGACACGACGAGCACGAACTTCCAGAACTGGCATTACGTTGTTCAGAGCCTGTTCGAAAATTTCGATCGGTTCTTTGTTGAGCTTGCTGTGGCAGATGTCAAATGCGCCATATACAATGGATTCTGCGACACCCTTCTTGCCGTCAAGCATTACTTTATTGATGAAACGAGTGACTGTCTTGTTTCCATACACGGGATCCGGCAGCACGTCACGTTTCGGAACAGCACCTTTTCTCGGCATTGTTAGTTCCTCCTTATATAGATGTTAGTTGATCACATAAAACTTGGTTGACAGGAAATCTTATTTCTTGTCTTTCTTAGCACCGTATTTGGAACGGGACTGCTGACGTCCAGATACACCTACGGTATCGAGAGCGCCACGGATGATGTGGTAACGAACACCTGGAAGATCCTTAACACGGCCGCCTCTGATGAGGACTACGCTATGTTCCTGCAGGTTGTGGCCTTCACCAGGAATGTAAGCAGAAACTTCGATTCCGTTGGTCAGGCGTACACGAGCTACTTTACGAAGAGCGGAGTTTGGCTTTTTCGGGGTAGCGGTGTAAACTCTTGTGCAGACACCACGTTTCTGTGGGGACTGTTTCAGAGCCGGGGTCTTCGCTTTGACTGCCAGGGTCTGGCGGCCTTTACGAACCAGCTGATTGATTGTCGGCAAAATGGGCACCTCCTTTCTATAAGGGTAAATTTATAATTGATCCAATAAGGCATAGCCTTGCTGGATATTACCGGGGATCTTTGAGAAACGCGGATGAGATCAGCGTTTCTTGAGGACAGCGGCAGCAGCGGCTTTCACTTTGATGCCACACGCGCGGCCGATCTCCTTCTTGGTGAATTCCTGAATGGCGGGAATGTCTGACGCCTGACATGCAGAAAGGAGCGGAGCAGAGATCCGTTCATCACAGTCTGAAGCAATAAATACAGCAGAGGCTTCCCTCTTCTCGATCGCTCGTTCTGTTTCCTTCATTCCTACTACAAAGTCCGAATCTTTCAATTCTTCCAGTGTCATACGTTCTCACCTGCTTTTCAGCACACTAAATCCACGCAACATTGGAATTATATCATTGAAGACCTCCGATGTCAATGATTTTTTATCCTATTTTTCTTAGTGTTTATGGGCAACTTTTTTACCACGTTCCCGTGCGTGTCATAATGCATTATTTTTATACTTTTTTGTGATTGTTCATGCAGAAATGGATGGGGCAAAGTCAGCCTCTGGCCGCGTGTGAAAGAGGTGCAAAGGGGTTGGTGCGGCGCATCAAATCATGGAAACGCCGCAGAGTTTTATATAAGCCACCAGCAAACTTGCATATACAAACCAAGGGGATTGAGGCGCTTTATGAATGGTGCGCCGCCTCCAACACGCCTCACTGCTTCGTTTTCATTTTTAAGATCCCCATCACTTCCTCCATCGTCTCTGCGACATGGAGATTTCCCCACTCTGATGGCTCAATGAATCCCGCCTCTTCCCATGTTTTTATCTGCGCGAGAAGGCCATCGTAGATGTGTTCGATATTGCAAATGATGATGGGCGGCTGCGCGAAGGGATCCCCATAAATATGACGCTGGTTCGCTGTATCCGCCAATTCTTCAAGCGTGCCGATACCGCCGGGGAGAATGATGAACGCATCCCCCATTTCGATCATCCTCTGCTTGCGAACAGTCATGTCAGGCACCTCAATGAGCGCGGTCAGGCCGCGGTGCGCCTGTTCCTTCGCGATGAACACCTCGGGAATGATGCCTGTCACTTCTCCGCCTGCTGCCATCGCCGCGTCCGCACAGATGCCCATAAGACCGACCGTGCCGCCGCCGTAGATCATACGGAAATGATTCTTTCCCAATGCCTCTCCCAGCTCGCCCGCAAAGGCCGCGTAGGCAGGATCATTTCCGAAATGGGAGCCGCAGTAAACGACTACATTCTTATATGTCATGTGTATGCCTCCTTTTCTGTATTGTAGCATAATGACTTCTAAAGGTTCAAAAGGTTTCGCGGGTCCGCTTTGGATGAATGCCGCAGCGCTTCTCCCACACAAAAAGGCGATGTGAAATAACGATCATCTCATTTTCGCGTTCCATCTGCCGCGG
>OLGL01000356.1_pt1 | contig 57613 bp, 51 predicted proteins | sample 1605041 | NCBI WGS metagenome assembly OLGL01 (sample SAMEA3888905, study PRJEB22519) | human gut metagenome | biome: human gut; feature: human-associated habitat; material: faeces | place: Denmark | collected 2010 | reverse complement strand
GCTTCGTCATAACCCTCCTTAAATAGCTCGCTATTCGCGTCGGATTATTCCTCGCCTTGCATGAAAATGCAAGAGCCAAGTCGGACAACGATTTAATCAGTGTTTCCTTAGGATAGAATCTATCATCTTCCCGGAGGTGCTCTCTATGAAAAAACGTACACTGCTCCTGACGCTTGCTGCCTTTTGGGCAGCAACTGCGATTTCTGCCAATGAACCCACGCTCCCCTTCACGGCCGCAGTCAAAGAAAACGGCATGTGGGGCGCAGTGAATGGTGCCGGCCAAGTCGTGATCCCGATCTCGTATGACCGTCTCGGCCTCTCACTCTCCGAGGCCGACGAGCAGAAGGAGGACCTTCTCTCTGAAGAGGGGCGTGATGATCTCATTGAAGCAGAAAAAGGCGGACTTCGCGGATTCTTCACCCGAACGGGAAAGGAAGTCATCCCGATCTCCTATGAAAGCCGCTCCAGCTGGAAAGAAGGCGCTCTCGCCGTCCTTGGGAAGGACAAGAAGATCTCCTTCTATAAAAAAGATGGATCGCGGATCTCTAGCGCCGCCTACGATCAAGTCTCTGACTTCGAGAACGGTATGGCGATCGTAAAGCGGGGCGCGACCTATGGCTATCTTTCACTCGATGGAAGAGAAGTGAAGCCTGTCTATCAGGAAGCGCGCTTCTTTGAAGACGGCCTCGCCGCCGTCAAAGAAAAAGGACGCTGGGGCGTCATCGACATGACGGGCCGCTATATCGTCTCCCCGATCTACAAGGATACCGGTGCTGCCTTCCAAGAGGGACGGCTCGCCGTCAAAAACCAGAAGGGTCTCTGGGGCTACATAGATAGAGAGGGCAAGGAAATCATCCCTCCCGCTTACAAAGCCGTCTCGCCTGCCTTCAGCGAAGGCTATGCGGCTATCAGGGACAACAGCAAGCTCTGGGGATTCATCGATACCGAAGGAAACGTCACCGCAAAGCCGCAGTTCAAAGCTGTGCTGACCCCCTTCTCCGAAGGTCTCTCCGGTGTCAAGACCATCGACGGCAACGGCTATGCCAGACCTGACGGCACCATCGCCTTCATGGCGGACTACGACCGGCTTTTCCCCTTCAAGGACGGCCTTGCCGAAGTCCGAGAAGGCGAGGTGGAGACGCGCGCCGTCCGCAGCCGTCCTCCGATCTCCATCGGCATCGGCTGGGGATGGGGCGACTGGCTTGCCTTCCGCCATCACCATCACCCATGGGGATGGGGCATCGGCGTGCCCATCTGGTATCCCGGCTGGTACGACTACGAGACTGTCCCAGCCGTCACGGAGAAGCGCGGCTATATCGACAAGAACGGAAAAGTCATCGCCAGCCCCGCCAATGACCGCGTCTTCTCCGCCGGAGAAAAGGGCATCCTCCTTTCGAAAGACGGCCGCTATGGCTGGGTCGACCGCAAAGGTACCTACATCGCTCATACCATCTATACCGGTCTCCTCCCCGATGAGGAAGACGGCGTACTTCTCGCCAAAGACGAAAACAAGAAATGGGGCCTCCTCTCCATGGAAGACGGTCACGAGCTTCTGCCATTCTCTTATAAGGAGATCCGATCCTTGGGCAGTGGCCTTTTCGGTTATAAGAAAGAGGGCAAATGGGGCATCGCAGACAAAGAAGGGACACGCCTCACCGCCCCCCTCTACCTTGCCGTATCGAAAGCAGGAGAAGGCCTCCTTCCCGTCAAGACAAAGAACGGCTGGCGCTTCCTCACGCCTGCGGGTCATGAAGCCTTCCCTCATGACGACACCTTTTCCGACGTCACCCCCTTCTCCTCCGGTCTCGCCGGCGTCAAGGTCAAAGGCAAATGGGGGCTCATTGATAAGACAGGAACATATGTGATGCGCCCCGCTTATGAGGATCTGGATATTTTGTGACAATGGAACAGACAATGCCATTCCGTGAAAAAACGCTGATCCGATCGCTTTACGATCCGATCAGCGTTTTCTTAGGAAACACTGATTAAATCGTTATCGGATTTCATTCTTGGATTTTTATACAGAGCGAGGAGACAGAGGGCGCGAATAGCGAGCTATTTAAGGAGGATGTCGACGACGCTATGTATAAAAATCCATATGAAATCTGATTCTGTGATTTAATCAGCGTTTCCTTAGCCCATGTCCTGTTACCGCCCAAAGAGCAGGAACGCCAGTGCGAGCACTATGACCACCACGATCCCCCAGCGGCGATCCCCCTTTTCCATCTTCACGTGAGGGATCTCTGATATGTGGCGCGGTATTTCCAGTCTGTCCTTTTGGGATATCCCCTCTTTCCCGCGGGGGAGCTTCTCTCCGCAGGAAAGGCGCACCTGATCTTCCCTGATCTCCTTTGCAAAGACCGGCACGAAGGCAAAGAGCTCTTCCAAGAGGGAGAACCAGCGCTTGCCCGTCTCCCGTCCGAGGCGCTCCGACAGATCGATCGCGCGATTTCGAATGCTGGAAAAAACGGGGCGGAGTACCCAGCAGCCGCTCATCGCATAAAGCGGCATCGACAAAGACAGGTAGCGGCGGCTCTTCTCTGCAAGGAGCGATCGTCCCTGCTGCGGATGTTTTTGGCTGATCATGAGCGCGTAGGTGATATCATTTTCCAGCTGCGCGCGTTCCTTTTCCACATCTCTTTCATAGGCAGAAAGAAGCTGGGTGTAGAGCATTCCTCGCCGTCCCTGTTTCCCCAAGGCGATGAGCAGGCGCCTTCGCTCTTCTTCAGGCAGCCGGCGGGAAGCAGCGATGGCGCCGCTTCCGATCTCCAGGATCAGCGCCTGCTGGTATCCTTCGATCACCCATGGTTCCTTGAAGGCAGGAAATCCGGCGATCCGGCGGTCCTTCTGGATGTCCTCCAGCGCCTCCAGCGGGGACAGCGCGAGGAAATCTTCTTCTGCCGCAAGCAGCGTCTCCAGCCTGAGCGTATCCTCTGAAAGCGTATTCAAAAAACGGAGCAGGCGAAGGCGCGGCGAAAGAGCGCAGTCACATTCGACGTTCTCTGCGAGAAGAAAGGCATCCCTACGGGAAAGCCCCGCCGGCCAGAAATATTCTGCTTCGCTGCGATTCTCCATCCTGAGAAGCCAGTGCGCCGCCTCGCTGGCCGCACCTTCCGCCTCAAGGGGAAGCAGCTTTCGCTGGTGAGAGAGCGCGGCATCGATCGCCGCCGCCCCGTCCGTGCTATGAACGGAGAGCAGGTAGAAGGGATTTTCTTTGAAAAGCACGAGTGGATACTCCTTAAAAACATGGGATTAGGGGGGCAAAGTGACTAGTGACTGGTGACTAGGGATTAGTAGCTAGGGATTAGGGATTAGGGATTAGGAACCGCGAGTGACTGGTGACTTGAATACGACTTTCGGGCATCGCCCCTTTATACTCCGCGGCGCATTTCGTCATCCTGAGCGGAGTGAAATGTCGGATGTTCGATCATGTAAAGGCAAAGCAGTGAGAACTGAGTCGAAGGATCTGGCGCCGCACCACCATTTCTAATTCCTCATTCCTAATTTCTCATTCAAGCAAAGCTTTCATCCGTAATCAAGGGCGCCCCGCCCACGGGCTAACCCTGAACCCCTTTCCTCTCATTATACACTTCTTCATAAAAAGCAAGCCACATTTTCTTGATACTCCCTCATAAAAAGGATTTATACTGCCTCTCATAAATTTCTCATACAGCAGCAAATCCGCTGTTTTCTCACTTTTTGGCGGTTTCTCTCACTTTCTTGGAAGAGAGATCTTGGCTTCGAAAATATTTTCCCTATTCCCTTTTCTCCCGATTTGTTGTATTATAGTTCCGGCACAAGATATTGTGCTTATATTTTTGTTAATTTCATACATTTTGTATTTACTATAAAGCCGATAAAACCTAAGAAAATCGTCGGATTACCAACGGGAGAGTGCATCAGCTATGGAAAATCGAGAAGAAATGACGGGAATCACAGTCAAAACAAACGTAATAAAGAGAAATGGGCAGGAAGTTGCTTTTGATATTTCCAAGATCGTGAATGCCATCCGCAAAGCCAATAAGGAAGTCGAAGGCATCCATCAGATGAGCAGCTTCCAGATCCAGGCCGTCGCCGACAACATCGCCAAGAAGATCTCGAAGTATTCGCATGCCTGCAATGTAGAAGACATTCAGGACATGGTCGAGACGGGCATCATGGAAATGCGCGGCTACGAGGTGGCGCAGAAGTACGTCCGCTACCGCTACAAACGCGAGATCTCCAGAAAGAGCAATACCACCGATGACGGGATCCTCTCCCTCATCGACCTCAACAATGAAGAAGTGAAGCAGGAAAACTCGAACAAGAACCCCGTCATCAATTCCACGCAGCGTGACTACATGGCCGGCGAGGTATCGAAAGACCTCACCCGCCGCCTGCTGCTCCCGGAGGAGATCGTGAAAGCACACGAGCAGGGCATCATCCATTTCCACGACGCTGACTATTTCGCCCAGCGCGAGCACAACTGTGACCTCATCAATCTGGAAGACATGCTGCAGAATGGTACCGTCATCAGCCAGACCATGATCGAAAAGCCGCACTCCTTCTTCACCGCGTGCAATGTCACAACGCAAATCGTCGCACAGGTCGCTTCGAACCAGTACGGCGGACAGTCCTTCACGCTCGCGCACCTCGCTCCCTTCGTAGACATCAGCCGTCAGAAGATCAGAAAAGAAGTCCTCGCAGAGCGCAGGGAAACCGGCGAATCGATGGATGAAGACATCATCTGCAAGATCGTGGAACGCCGCCTGAAGGAAGAGATCAAGTCCGGCATCCAGACCATCCAGTACCAGCTCATCACCCTCATGACCTGCAACGGGCAGGCGCCTTTCGTCACCATGTTCATGTACCTCGATGAAGTCGCAGACGGCCAGACGAGGAAGGACCTCGCCCTCATCATCGAAGAAGTCCTCCGTCAGCGCATGCAGGGCGTCAAGAATGAAAAGGGCGTATGGATCACCCCCGCCTTCCCAAAGCTCATCTACGTCCTCGATGAAGACAATATCCATGAGGATACCCCCTACTACTACCTCACCAAGCTCGCTGCGGAATGTACCGCCAAGCGCATGGTGCCAGACTACATTTCCGCCAAGATCATGCGTCAGATGAAAAACGGCGATGTCTACCCGTGCATGGGCTGCCGCAGCTTCCTCACACCGGATACTGAAGGTCTTGGCAAGGATGGCAAGCACAAGTACTACGGCCGCTTCAATCAGGGCGTCGTCACCATCAATCTCGTCGACGTCGCCTGCTCCTCCGGCGGTGACATGGATCGCTTCTGGAAGATCCTGGAAGACCGCCTCGAGCTCTGCCATCGGGCCCTCCGCTGCCGCCACGAGAGGCTCCTTGGCACCGTCTCTGACGTCGCACCGATCCTATGGCAGTACGGCGCACTCGCGCGCCTCAAGAAGGGCGAGACCATCGACAAGCTCCTCTTCAATAACTACAGCACCATTTCCCTCGGCTATGCCGGCCTGTATGAAATGTGTGTCCGCATGCTCGGTGTCTCCCACACCACGGAAGAGGGCCGGAAATTCTCCATGTCCGTCATGCAGAAGCTGAATGACAAATGCAGCGAATGGAGAGCGAAGGAAAACATCTCCTACTCCGTCTACGGCACCCCGATGGAATCCACCACCTATAAATTTGCCAAATGCCTCCAGAAGCGCTTCGGGCTCATCAAAGGCGTCACAGATAAGAACTACATCACCAACAGCTACCACGTCCACGTCGCGGAAAACATCGACGCCTTCCACAAGCTGAAATTTGAATCCGATTTTCAGAAGCTCTCCCCGGGCGGCGCGATCTCCTACATCGAAGTCCCGAACATGCAGACGAATATCCCTGCCGTTCTCACCGTCATGAAGTACATCTATGAAAATATCATGTACGCAGAGCTGAATACCAAGAGCGACTACTGCATGGTCTGCGGCTATGATGGAGAGATCAAGATCGTCGAAGACGAAAGCGGCAAGCTCGTCTGGGAATGCCCGAACTGCGGCAATCGCGACCAGCACAAAATGAGCGTCGCCAGAAGGACCTGCGGCTACATCGGCACCCAGTTCTGGAATCAGGGCCGGACCCAGGAGATCAAGGACCGGGTGCTGCACCTGTAAGAGGTTCCCGCTTCGGTCGCTGTTTGATAGTATATATTATCCAAAAGGAGCAATATCGTGTACTATGGCAACCTGAAAAAATGTGATATTGCCAACGGCATCGGGGTGCGGGTGACGCTGTTTGTGTCCGGCTGCACCAACCACTGCCCCGACTGCTTCCAGCCCCAGACCTGGGACTTCCACTTCGGCAGGCCCTTCACCGCCGACACGGAGCGGGAGATTTTCGCCGAGCTGGACAAGTCCTATGTGGACGGACTGACGGTGCTGGGGGGCGAGCCCTTCGAGCCGGAAAACCAGAGGGACCTGCTGCCCTTTCTGCGGGAGGTCCGGCGGCGGTACCCGGGAAAGACCATCTGGTGCTTCACCGGCTTCCGGCTGGAGGATGAGCTGCTGCGGGAGGGGTCCCATCCCCGGTGTGCCGTGACGGACGACCTGCTCTCCTGCATCGACGTGCTGGTGGACGGACGGTTCGTGGCGGCGGAAAAGGACATCAGTCTGCAATTCCGGGGCAGCCGGAACCAGCGGGTGCTGGACCTGCCGAAAACCCTGGCCGCCGGGCAGCCGGTGATCTGGGAAAAGCTGAAAAAATGACAAGAGCATGCCCTGGGCGTTGTGCCCAGGGCATGCTTTATTATGGGGAATTATGGGGAAGTTACAGTTTTTCGGCCAGGCGCTCCAGCGCCTCGGTCATGGCCTCCTCGAAGGAGGGGTGGGGACGCATAACGGCCAGCAGCTGGCGCACCGTCAGACCGTTGACCAGGGCGGCGCTGAGCTGGCTGATGATGTCGCTGGCGTGCTGGCACATCAGCTGCGCACCGATGAGTCGTCCGGTATCCCGGTCGGCCACCAGCTTCATGAAGCAGCGGCCCGGGTCCTCAATGACCGTGCGGGCATTGCCGAACATGGTGCACTTGCCGGACACGGCGTTGATGCCCTGCTCCCTGGCCTCGGCCTCGGTGAGGCCCACCACGGCGATCTCGGGGCTGCTGTAAATGCAGCTGGGCACCACGTTCAGATCCGTGGCGGAGGCCGCGCCGCACAGGCGGTCCACGCAGGCAATTCCCTGGGCGGCGGCCACATGGGCCAGCTGGATCACGGCGGACACATCGCCGATGGCGTATACGCCGGGGATGCTGGTCTGGAAATCCTCGTCCACCCGGAGGCTGCGGCCCCGGGTCTCAGGCGTCAGGTCCGGGGCAAACAGCCCGTCCCAGCAGGGACGGCGTCCGATGGCGCACAGGACCTTTTCGCCGGAGACGGCCTTTTCCTTGCCCTTCTGGTCAATATGGACGGTCAGGCCCTGGGGAGCCTGCTCCACGCTTTGGACCATGGCGGAGGTCAGCACCTCCACCCCCTGCTTTTTCAGGATCTGGCCCAGATTCTGGCCCAGCTCCCGGTCCATGGTGGGCAGCAGCCGGTCCATGCCCTCGATGAGGGTGACCCGGCAGCCCAGGTTGGCATAAAACGTGGCAAACTCCACGCCGATGACGCCGCCGCCCATGATGACCAGGGATTCATACAGGGTGTCGCTGCCCTCCAGCAGCTGGTCGGAGGTCATGACCCCCGGCAGGTCCAGCCCTGGAATCGGCGGGCGCACCGGCACGGAGCCGGTGGCGATCAGGAGGCGGTCGGCGGTGTAGGCAGTCTCCCCTGCCGGGCCGGTGACGGTGACCCGGCCCGGAGCGTCGATGCGGGCGGTCCCCTCCAGCAGGTCCACCCTGGCCCCCTTCAGCAGGGCGTGGATACCCCCCCGGAGCTTTTCGGAGACGCCGCGCTTATAGGCGAACATCTCCGCCAGGTCAAAGGTGATGTCTCCGGCGTGGACCCCGGCAGGGGCTCCGTCCACGGCGTCCCGGTACACCTGGGAGGCGTGGAGCAGAGTCTTGGTGGGGATGCAGCCCCGGTTCAGGCAGGTGCCGCCCACCTCCCGGCGCTCCACCACGGCGGTGTGCAGGCCGCGCTTGGCCGCCTGCAGGGCGGCGGTGTAGCCCCCGGGCCCCGCGCCGATGACAATGAGCTGATAATCGGACATTGGTCCATCCTCCGTTATTCGTTATAGGTTTTGGCTGCGGATCAGGCCGCAGAGATCCCCGGCCACGTCCGCAGGCAGGTCCGCAGACTCCGCCGCGCCGCACAACGCCGCGCCGGAGAAGGCGCAGCCCTCCAGCTTCCGGGTCAGAACGTCGAACAGGTGGGCGTCCATGGCGTCGGTATACACCGCCGCCTGGCGGCAAATGCCCTGCTCCACCCGCAGCCGGATGCTGACCTCGCCCCAGGGGAACTTTTCGGTGCAGGAAAAATCAAAGGGGAAGGTAGCCCCGTATACCCAATCGCGGCTGCTGAACTGCCTGTACAGCTTCTCCAGGGCCTCCTGGTCAAAATCCTTCTCCTCCAGGGGCTGGGCCGTCAGGCCGTATACCTGCTGGAAGGCCTGGTTCATGGCGTCGGTCATGCCCGCCACCGTCAGACCGGGGCACAGCTCCCGCAGGTTCACCACCCGGGACGCCACGGACACCACGCCCTTGCTGGCGATCTTGGCCGGGGACGGGCTGAGATAGCGGCCCATTTTGGTCATGTCCGCGTCGATGAGCAGGGTGCCGTTGTGGAAGGAGCGGCCGCCGTGATTGTAGAAGGAGTTGCCGGAGAATTTCCGGCCCTGGGCCAGCAGGTCGTTGCGGCCGGACAGCTCCGCCTGGATGCCCAGCAGACGGCAGGCCTCCAGGATCACCCGCTGCTGGCGGGACAGGTCATAATTTTCGGTAGACACGGAGAAGGTGAAGTTCAGATTCCCCATGTCGTGGAACACCGCACCGCCGCCGGACAGACGGCGGGCCAGGGTGCCTCCCTCCTGCTCCAGCAGGCCGGTGCGGCACTCCTGCCAGGCGTTCTGGTTGCGGCCGATGACCACGGTGTTCTGGTTCTGCCACAGGTAGAGGATGCAGGCGTCGTCCGCCACATGCTCCGTCAGGTATTGCTCCAGGGCCAGGTTGCGATAGGGATCGGTTCCGTTGCCGGAATAGGTATACAGGTGCTTGATCATGGTTTCCTCCAACGCAGAATCGGGTGCCGGGCGGCCTTTACCTCGTCGGGACGGCCGATGGGCATATGGTGGGGTGCATCGTGCATGGCCTCGGGGTCATCGTAGGCTCGCTGGTACAGCATCCGCAGCACCTCCGCCGCCTGGTCCAGGACCTCGGGTCCCTCGGTCTCCGTGGGCTCCAGCATCAGGGCCTCGTGGACGATCAGGGGGAAGTACATGGTGGGCGGATGAATGCCCTCGTCAATCAGGGACTTGGCCACATCCAGGGCGGAGACGCCGGTCTCCTTCTTCAGGCCGCTGAGATCCAGCACGAACTCGTGCATACAGATGCGGTCATAGGCCGGCTGGAAGGTGCCCCGGAGCTTCTCCTGCAGGTAGTTGGCATTGAGCACGGCGTTCTGCGCCGCCTCGGGGATGCCCTGGCGGCCCAGGGTCAGCAGGTACGTCAGCGCCCGGACCACCACCAGGAAGTTGCCCATGAAGCTGCGGACCTGGATATGGCCGGGCTCCTCCGCCAGGGCGGAATGGGGCAGATAGGGAATCAGGAAATCCTTGCAGCCCACGGCGCCTGCGCCGGGACCGCCGCCGCCATGAGGCGTGGCGAAGGTCTTGTGCAGGTTCATGTGGATGCAGTCAAAGCCCATGTCGCCGGGGCGGACGATGCCCATAACGGCGTTGAGGTTGGCCCCGTCGTAGTAGCACAGGCCGCCGGCCTCATGGACCAGACGCGTGATCTCCAGGATGTTTTTGTCGAAGATGCCCACGGTGTTGGGGTTGGTGAGCATCAGACCGGCGGTATCGTCCCCCAGGGCAGAGCGCAGGCTGTCCAGGTCCACGCAGCCGTCCGGACCGGAGGCGATGTTCACCACCTCATAGCCGCACATAGCCGCCGTGGCGGGGTTGGTGCCATGGGCCGAGTCGGGCACGATGATCTTGGTGCGCTTGTGGTCGCCCCGGGCATCGTGGTACTGCTTGATCAGCAGGACGCCGGTGAACTCGCCGTGGGCTCCGGCGGCAGGCTGGAAGGTCATGCCGTCCATGCCGGTAATCTGGCACAGGTACTCCTGCGCGGTGTCCAGCACATGGCGCATACCCGCCAGGGACTCCCGGGGGGCCAGGGGGTGGCAGCCGGTGAAGCCCGGCAGGGCTGCCATCTCCTCGTCGATGCGGGGATTGTACTTCATGGTGCAGGAGCCCAGGGGGTAGAAGCCGCAGTTGACGCCGTGTACCTGGTGGCACAGCTCCGTATAGTGGCGGGAGATGTCGGTCTCGCTGAGCTGGGGCAGGTCGGGCTTCGTCTCACGGCGCAGGGACTCCGGCAGGGAGACGGCGTCCACGTCGCAGGGGGGCAGGATGGTGCACCGGCGGCCGGGCACGCTCTTTTCAAAAATCAGCTTCATTTGTCCAGCACCTCCTTGACGATGGATACGGCTTCGTCCAGCTCCCGGCGGCTGACCTTCTCCGTGGCGCACCACAGGACCCGGTCGTCGCCCAGGGGCAGACCGCCCAGGATGCCCCGGCGGTCCAGGGCCTCCAGCAGCTCCTGGCTGCGGGGCATTTTCAGGACAAACTCGTGGAAATACGCACCGCCGTATACCGGCTCCACCCCGGGCAGGGCGCACAGGGCCTTTTCCAGATAATGGGCCTTGGCCATGGACTGCTCCGCAGCCTCCGCCATGCCGTCGGGGCCCATGGTGGCCATGTACAGCCCGGCGGTCAGGGCGCACAGCGCCTCGTTGGAGCAGATGTTGCTGCTGGCCTTCTCCCGGCGGATGTGCTGCTCCCGGGCCTGGAGACTCAGGACGTAGGCCCGGCGGCCCTGATGGTCGGTGGTCTCGCCCACGATGCGGCCGGGGAGCTTGCGCATGAGCTTATCGGTGGCGGCCATATAGCCCAGATACGGGCCGCCGCAGCCCAGGGGCAGACCCAAGGGCTGCCCCTCGCCCACGGCGATGTCCGCTCCGCAGTCCCGGGGCGTTTTCATAACGGCCAGGGCAATGGGGTTGCAGCCCATGATGTACCTGGCCCCGGCCTGGTGGACGGCCTGGCCCAGGGCCTCGGCGTCCTCGAACAGGCCGAAGAAGTTGGGCTGCTGGACATAGAAGGAGGCAACCTCCTCATCCAGCATGGAGGCCAGGGCCTCCAGGTCGGTTTTGCCGTCCTTCGCCGGCACCACGCGCAGCTCGTCGCCGGTGCCGTAGCAATAGGTGCGGACGGTGTTGATGGTGTCGGGGTGGGCCGCGCCGGAAATGAGGGTCACCCGGCGCTTGCGCTCGCGGCACATGGCCGCCGCCTCGGCGGCGGCAGTGGCCCCATCGTACACAGAGGCGTTGGACACGTCCATGCCGGTGAGCTCACAGATCATGGTCTGATACTCGAAGATGGATTGCAGCAGGCCCTGGCTCATTTCCGCCTGATAGGGGGTGTAGGCCGTGAGGAACTCCTCCTTGGCGGGGATATATTTGACGATGGAGGGGATGTAGTGGTCATAGGCCCCTGCGCCCCGGAGAACGGTGGCGTAGGTGCGGTTTTCGGCGGCCATGGCGGACACCGTCCGGCTTGCCTCCAGCTCGCTCATGCCGTCGGGGATGTTCAGGGGCTTCCGCAGGAGCATCTGCTCCGGCACATCCCGGTACAGATCCATGATGTTTTCCAGCCCCACGGCCCGGAGCATCTGCTCCCGCTGGGCCTGGGTGGAGGGGACATAGCTGCCCATGCTCAGCCCTCCTCGGCGCAGAATGCCTCGTAAGCGGCGGCGTCCAGCAGCTCCTCGGTGTCGGTGACGTTCTCCACCTTGATGATCCAGGCGTCATAGGGCTCCTTGTTCAGCAGCTCGGGCTGGTCCAGCAGGTCCTCGTTGACGGCGCAGACGGCGCCGGTGACGGGGCACACCAGGTCGGACACGGCCTTGACGGACTCCACATCGCCGAAGGCCTCGCCGCAGGTGACGTCGTCGCCCTCGCCGGGCAGGTTCACGAACACCACATCGCCCAGAGCGTCCTGTGCAAAGTCGGAAATGCCGATGACGGCCACGCCGTCCTCCATCTTCACCCACTCGTGGGACTTGGAATACTTCAGATCAGTCGGATACAGCATTGTGATTTACCTCCAAATTTAATATGTTTTGTTGTTTGTTCAAATGTCCAGCTTGCCGGCAAGCTGCTCCAGCGCGTCGTTGATGGCGGCGTCGTCGAAGCAGTAGCGCATTTCGGTGTGACGGGCCCGGAGCCGCTCCACATCGGCCTTGATCTCGCGGCCCCGGAGGATGCAGTCGGCCATCAGGGAGGCCAGCTGGTCGAAGTCCTTCTCCTCGAAGCCGAAGCGGGTCATCTCGCTGACGCCCATACGCAGGGCGCCGGAGGCGGTGAAGCCCTCCTCATCGGGGGTGGCCTGGTAGTTGACGATGACGTTGTTCTGCTCCAGGCGCTCGGCGATCTCCGCGCCCTCGCCGTAGCCCACGGAGACGATGACCTGGTGGGTCTCGGTGTAGTCGATGGCGGGATCGCCCACCACGTCCAGGCCATAGCTCTTCAGGCTGCGGGCGAAGGACTTGGCGTTGCGGATAATGGCGCTCTGATACGCGTCGCGGAACTGGTTCATTTCATAGGCCGCCATGAGCATACCCAGCTGGGTGCCCAGGTGGTGGTTGGAGACGCTGCCGGGGAAGGTGCGGCTCTCGATGGTCTTCCACAGGCCGTATTTCAGGTCCTCCTCCTTATAGTTGACGCCGATGACGCCGCGCTGGGGGCCGAAGAAGGTCTTGTGGGTGGAGCCGGTGACGATCTCCGCGCCCTCCTGGAAGGGGTTCTGGAAATGGTCGCCGATGAGGCCCAGCACATGGGCCATATCGTACATAATGGTGGTGGGAATCTTCTGCTCGTCCACAAAGCGGCGGATCTGGGCCACAGGCTCCTTATGCAGAACCATGGACTTGCCGAAGATGATGAGCTCGGGACGGTAGCGGTCGATGAGCTTCTTGGTCTCCTCCACGTCCATCTTATAGGGGTTGTCCCGGCAGACGGGGAAGTTTACCACGGCGGGCTTTTCGGTGACGGGGTCCACGGCGATATAGTCGTGGAGGGCGCCCATGGGCTGGGCAGACAGGTGACCGCCCTTGATGATGTGGTTGTTCATGACGTAGCCCAGGCGCTTGGCATCCTTCTTGCGGTCGAAGCGGTTCTTCCAGTCCGTCAGGGCGGAGAACACCGCCATGTTGGACATCTGGCCGCTGAGGGTGCGGGTCTCCACCTCGGTGCAGCCGAAGTAGGCGCGCATTTCCTCGGTGAGCATACGTTCCACCTGGTCGATGAACTTGGTGCCCTGGTAATAGAACACCTCCTTCTCATAAAAGGCCAGGATCTTCTTGTGCTCGGCATAGCGGCAGGCCGGGTCGCTGCCGGACAGCAGGCGCACGGTCCGGCTGGGGGTATTCTCGGAGGGAATCAGGTTCACGCACTGCTCCTGACGCCAGACGTGGTTCTCGATGGCCTTGTGCAGCAGGGTCAGGGCCTTGCCGGTGCGGTCGCCGCCGGCCACGGTGCGGACCTCCTCCTGCTCACCGTACAGCAGGGGGCGGGCGAAGGGAGGCGCGCCCACGCTCATGTGGCGGGCGGGGATCACGGCCTTCAGGCGCTTGCCCCGGATATCCACCTCCACGGTGTCGTCCACCAGAACGTCGCTGTCGATATAGCACAGGCCGATGGCACGCTTGCCGCTGGCCTCCAGGATCACGGTGGACAGGCCCTCACCCTGGGTCTTGAAATAGGGCACCATGGTGCCGCTGGTGACCCAACCCACCAGCTTATCGCCCTTGTAGATCTCCATTCCGGCCCGCATGACGCCGCGGTCCAGCAGGGCGATGGGGGCGATCCTCCGGGGCAGGGCGGACATGTCGGAGAAGTCCCGGTCCATGTGGCGGATAAATGCCTGGTGCTGACGCTCCAGAGCGGCGCGGCCGATGAAATCCCCCTTCTGGGCGGAGAAGCTCACGGCAAACTTGGCCAGAGGCACGGCGAAGATGGGGATCTCGGTGCCGTCGGGGGCAACGCCCATCTCGTGGCCGTACAGGGGGAAGGACGCCTCCATCCGCAGGGTATCCCGTGCGCCCAGGCCGGCTGGCCGCGCGCCCAGCTCCACCAGACGGTTCCACAGCCACACGGCGTCCTCGCTGCGGACGTAAACCTCGTAGCCCAGAGGCTCGCCGGTGTAGCCGGTCTTGGCGATGCGGGCCTGGCGGCCCTCCAGGGACACGGTGCCCAGGGAGTTCTTGGTGGGCTCCTTGGTGGGGGACTCGCCGCCGGAGAGGGTCATGAGCATTTCCTTGCTCTTGGGGCCCTGGACGGCGATGGAGGCCCATTCGGCGCTGATGTTGGTGATGGTGCAGTCGAAGCCGGACAGGGCCCGGTTCAGATGCTCCAGATCCTTGTCGATGTTGGCGGCGTTGACCACCAGCAGATAGCTGTCCTCCTGGAACAGGTACAGATACGCGTCGTCCACGGCGCCGCCGTTCTCGTTGGGGATGATGCAGTACTGGGCCATGTTCAGGTCCAGAGCGCTGACGTTGCTGGTCAGCACATGCTGGAGAAATTCCTTGCGCTGGGGGCCCTCAATCAGCAGGCGGCCCATGTGGGACACGTCGAACAGGCCGCACACCTGGCGGGTGTACAGATGCTCGGCGATGATGCCGGACGGATACTGGATGGGCATTTCCCACCCGCCGAAGTCCACCATGGTGGCCCCGGCGGAAACATGCACGTCGTACAGCTGCGTGCGCTTCAGTTCGCTCATTTTCTAAGCTCCTCCTTCAAAGTTGTTCCTTCCTGTTTTTGGGCAGCAAAAAAGGGCGCAAAGCCGTTGCCTTGCGCCCCCGTATCCTAACCTGAGAGATTCCCCGCCCCGGATGAGGCGAGTTGCACCTTCGGTGGCCGGACATATCCGGCCTTTTCGGAGTATCGTCCGGACCCGGTCCCTTTTGCCTGAGAGCTTCTGCGTTCCCCTTCGGCGCCGCGCAGAGCACGGTCTCTCCCGAGTCCATCCACCGATGATCCCTATTCCGTTGTTGTGTCCATTCTATCACGGGGCGGGAAATGGTGTCAACGCGAAACATCGGGCCCGGGTAACATTTGGATAAATGGTAAAAAACGGAGGTCCGTCTTTGGGCTATCTGACCAAGTGGAGGTCGTGAAGCACGGCGTCCGCCATGACGCGGCTGCCCAGGCGGCTGGGGTGCATGCCGTCGCGCTGGTACAGGTCCGCCGTGTTCCCGGCGGCGTCGAAGGCCGCGCCGAAATCCACCCGCCGCAGGGAGATGGCGTCCGTCAGCCTGCGCAGCCACCGGACGTATTCCGCCGAGGCCTCAAGAGCCCGATCCATGTCGCACACCGGCTGCCACTGGGCCGGGATGGTGCGCACGAGATATGGAATGCCCACCACCGGCCGGACCCCGGCGGCCACGCACTGGTGGACCATGGCCATGACGGCAGACTTGGCCTGGTCGGCGGAGCCGGTGAGCATAATGTCGTTGTCGCCGCCCATAAACAGGACCATATCCGGCTTCTGGGGCAGGGCCTGGCTCTGGAGCCGGACCAGGATGCCGGTGGAGGTATCGCCGGCCACGCCGGCGTTGACCCACAGATGGGGCGTCTCCCGGTTCAGCAGGTCCACCCAGCCTTCTCCGGGGGCCAGGTTGTATCCCGTGGTCAGGCTGTCGCCCAGGCATACGATCTTCATGGCTTCCTCCTCTGTTATACGGAAATCTTGCGGACGCCGGGGTTTTCCCTGAGAAAACGCAGGGCCTCCTCATGGGTAATGGGGTCCGGCAGCCGGATGGACACCTCCAGGCAGAGCATGCTGTCCTCCCGGGTCAGGGTGCTGTCGGTGATCTTGCCCCGGTGCTCCCGGACCAGGCAGTCAAAGGCCTGCATCAGGCCGTCGCTGTCCGTCATGTGCACCGTGACCTCCTGGGTGATCTCCGCATCGCCGCCCACCCGGAACCGGTGCAGCACCAGCTGGATCACCACCAGCACCACAGCCTCCATCAGGCCCAGCCAGTACATACCCGCGCCGATGGCCATGCCCACGGCGGCGGTGCCCCACATACCGGCGGCAGTGGTCAGGCCCCGGATGGAGCTGCCGTTTTTGAAGATGACGCCGGCGCCCAGAAAGGAAATGCCGCTGACCACCTGGGCGGCAATGCGGGCGGTGTCCGCCCCCCGGGAGCCGTCCAGAGCGGCAGTGTCGATGAATGCGTATTTGGACAGGATCATGAACACCGCCGAGGCGCAGGCAATGATGCAGTGGGTCCGCACCCCCGCCTCCTTCTGGCGCTTGGTGCGCTCCAGGCCAATGGCCGCGCCCAGGGCAGCGGACAGCAGGATCCGGAACAGAAATTCCAGGTTATCGTATAGGGTCAAGGTTGACTCCGGCAAAAAGCCCGTCAGACCGGTCAGCATAGAATTCTCCCCCTTTTATCACATTTTCTCCAGCTCCGGCCGGAGCATAGCCCGGGCCTTTTTCCGGGCCCGGGTCAGGGCCATGCGGACGCTGGTGGGCTTTACGCCCATCTCCCGGGCCAGCTCGCTGTCCGAATAGTCCAGAATGTACCGGGCCTCCAGCAGCCAGCGGGTGTCCTCATCCAGCCGGGGCCACACCCGGGCCAGGGCATTCAGCTCCACCCGGCGGGACAGCAGCTCATCCATGTCCGGCGCGGACGACGCCTCCGGCGCGTCCTCCAGCGGCACCTGGGGGTGGCGGCGGTTATGGCGGAGCACGTTGTACGCCGTGTGGCGGCAGGCGGCGGCGATATACCCCGGCAGCTTGCTCTCGTCCAGCTGCCGCACAACGTCTATCCGGTCGATGAGCCGCAGCAGCGTCGTCTGGACGGCATCCTCCGTGGCCCATTTGTCGTCCAGCACCTCATATGTACACTGATACATCAGGCGATGATACTGCACAAACAGGCGGGACATATACGCGCGGTCGTCCTCATCCTGGATGGTAAGGATGCAAATCGGCAGCATATGGTCCCCCCTTTCGCGCCGTCGGCAAGATGTTCAAAGACTCAACATTCTACATTATAATAGTTTTTTTGAAAAAAACAAGAAAAACGAAAAAAATCGGTTGCATTTTGCGGATTACGGTGTTACGTATATAGATACGTCTGTAAAAAGGGCAAACTTGCGAAAAGGAGGGGTGCACCGTGCAGGAGAGGAATAGCAAGCAGGAGGAGGCCCTGTTTACGCTGCTGATGGACCAGGTCGCGCGGCAGGAAAACCAACAGGCCCGGGAGGCCATGGAGCGCCTGGCCCGTGACCCGTCGGCTGCGGTGCCCGCGCTTTCGCAGCGGCGGTGCATGCAGACCATTCAGCGGGGCCTTCTGCGCCGGGATCTGTGCTCCGCCGGACGGGTGCTGCGGCGGCTGGCGGGCCGGGCAGCGGTGATTCTGGCAGTGGCGGCGCTGTGCTTCTCGGTAGCCTTTGCCGTGTCCCCGACCCTGCGGTCCCAGACGGTTCGCTGGGTGGTGGAAACCTTCGACACCCATACCCTGCTGCGCCCCGGGTCCCGGACGGACCGCAGCGGCGGGTCCTCCCTCCCCTCCGGGCTGACGGTGGGCCGGCTGCCTACCGGGGTGACCCTGACGGAAACAAACCTGAGCCAGGGGATATGGTTTTACCGCTATGCCGACGGCGACGGCTGCTGGCTGGAGATCAGGCTGATGGCTTTCAGCGGCGACGGCGTCATGTGCGTGGACACGGAGGACGCCGGTATGCACCGGCTGACCATCAACGGCTATCCCGCATTCACCACTCACAAAAACGGGATGTCCACCGTCGTGTGCACGCTGGATGACTGGAGCTCCGTTCTGACCGTCACCGGCAAGGGCTTCTCCGTGGACGACCTGGCCCAGGTGGCAGAGGGGGTTCAGGTGCGGTAAGGAGGGGCGCTTTTCCTACCGGCCCGGTGCGTTTATATCTTGACAAAGATCGCCGGGCATGATAAAATCTTATCACAATCCAAGGGGTGCTGGCGCAAGCCGGCTGAGATGCGACGTATTGCCGTCCGGTCCCTCAGACCTGATCCGGGTAATGCCGGCGTAGGAATGCGACCATACCGCTTTGTATCCGCATTGCGACGCCTGCGCGGCCCGCGATGCGGATATTTTTTTCACGGAGGAGAAAAACACATGAAAGTCAGCAAAACACGCATGATCTGTGAGGCTGCCATCTTCATCGCCATGGCGGAGATCCTCAGCCTCATCAAGCTCTATGAGTTCCCCAACGGCGGCTCCATCACCCTGGAGATGCTGCCCATCATCCTGTTCGCCGCCCGGTACGGCTGCGGCTGGGGCTCTCTGGCGGGCCTGGTGTACGGCACCATCACCTACCTCATCGGCAACAAGTTCTCCATTGACTGGACCACCATCATCTGCGACTACTTCATCGCCTTTGTGGCACTGGGCTTTGGCGCGGGCCTGCTGTCCCGCCGCAAGTGGAGCGTTTACTATGGCACGGTCATCGGCGGCCTGCTGCGCTTCCTGGCCCACTACCTGATCGGCGTGTTCGTCTGGGGCAAGTGGATGCCCGACGAGTTCTTCGGCATGACCATGACCAGCCCCTGGTTCTACTCCCTGCTGTACAACGGAAGCTACATGCTGCCCAGCATCATCCTGTGCCTGGTGGTGTTCGCTCTGCTGTATAAGCCCCTGCGCAAGTATTTCACGTCGGCCGACCTGCTGGCGGCGTAACGTCTCTTACCCTCTCCGGGGGCGGGCCAAACCGCCCCCGGAAAATTTTTTCAGAAACCGGAAAAAAAGTGTTGACAAACGCTGGAAAACGAGTATAATAAATTTTGTTCGTCAGGAACATAGCGGGATTGTGTAAAGGTAGCACAGCGGACTCTGACTCCGTATGTGAGGGTTCGAATCCTTCTCCCGCTGCCATAAGAACCACCGTAATTCTGATAGGATTACGGTGGTTTTCAGTTTGTCAAAATGCCTTTTTGACAAACTGAACAGCCCCACAGAATCGCTTCTGTGGGGCTGTTTTCATTTGTACATTTCTCTCTGTCTCTGTGGTGCACCCTCGGAGTAAATTGGCGTAAGTTGTGGCGTAAGCACCGACAATTTTGGGGCAATCAATAGAGCTTTGCGCCTGCCGGAATGTGAGGATCCACCATCAGCAAATGGAGCTTTTCCTCGCCGTTTTCGTGATGCACGGCTGAGATGAGCATACCGCAGGAATCGATACCCATCATCGGGCGGGGCGGCAGGTTCGTAATGGCGATGCAGGTCTTTCCAACCAGCTCTTCCGGCTCATAATATTCGTGAATACCACTCAAAATGACCCTATCTACGCCGGTTCCGTCGTCCAAAACGAACTTTAAGAGCTTTTTGGACTTCTTCACGGCTTCGCATTCCTTGACCTTTACGGCACGGAAATCGCTCTTGGAGAAGGTGTCAAAATCCACCTGATCCTGGAACAGCGGCTCGATCTGAACATTGGAGAAGTCGATAGCTTCTTCGACCACAGGAGCAGCCTCAACAGGCTTTTCTTCCTCCTTGGTCTCGGCCTTTTCGGTCTTATCCTTGTCCAGCGGCTTCATTGTGGGGAACAGGATCACATCCCGGATGGAGTCGGTGCCGCAGAGCATCATGGCGCAGCGGTCGATACCGAAGCCCAGGCCGCCGGTAGGCGGCATGCCGTATTCCAGGGCCAGGACAAAGTCCTCATCCATCATATCGGCCTCGTCGTCGCCGTTGGCGCGCTTCTCGGCCTGGGCCTTGAAGCGCTGATACTGGTCGATGGGGTCGTTGAGCTCGGAGAAGGCGTTGCCCATCTCGCAGCCGCAGATGAACATCTCATATCGCTCGGTAAGCTCCGGCTGGCTGGGGCTGCGCTTGGCCAGGGGGCTCACCTCCACCGGGTACATGGTGATAAAGGTAGGCTGGATCAGCGTCTCCTCCACCTTCTGGTCGAAGGTCTCATACAGGGCGTTGCCCCAGGTGTGGGGCACGCCGTCCATATCCACGCCCACGCTGCGGGCCAGCTCCACGCCCCGGTCGGCGTCGCCGATGCAGGCCATAAAGTCCGCACCGGTAACGTTCTTCACGGCGTCGGCCATGGTCACGCGCTTCCAGCTGGGGGTCAGGTCCACCTGATGGCCCATCCAGGTGACCTGATAGGTGCCCAGGATCTCCTTGGCGGCTCCCGTGAGGATGCCCTCCAGAATGTCCATCATGCCGTCCAGGTTGGTAAACGCCTGATACAGCTCGCAGGTGGTGAACTCGGGGTTGTGCTTGGTGTCCATGCCCTCGTTGCGGAAGATCCGGCCCACCTCATACACGCGCTCCATACCGCCCACGATCAGCCGCTTCAGGTGCAGCTCCGTGGCGATGCGCATATACATGTCGATATCCAGGGTGTTGTGGTGGGTGATGAAGGGCCGGGCGTTGGCGCCGCCGGCAATGGGGCTGAGCACAGGGGTCTCCACCTCCATAAAGCCCAGGTTATCCAGATACCGGCGCAGATACGCCACAAAGCGGCTGCGGATCTCAAAGTTCCGCTTGGACTCGGGGTTCATGATCAGGTCCACGTACCGGCGGCGATAGCGCAGCTCCTTGTCGGTGATGCCGTGGAACTTCTCCGGCAGGGGCTGCAGCGACTTGGACAGCAGGGTGATCTCGTGGGCGCGGATGCTCATCTCGCCCTTCTGGGTGCGGAACACCTGGCCCTTTACGCCCACAATGTCGCCGATGTCGTACTTTTTGAAGCGGTTATAGGCCTCCTCGTCCATCTCGTCCTTCCGGGCGTAGATCTGGATGCGGCCGGACTTATCCTGCAAATCGCAGAAGGACACCTTGCCCATGCCGCGCTTGGACATCAGGCGGCCGCCCAGAGACACGGTCTGCCCCTCCAGCGCGTCAAAATGGTCCTTGACCTCCTGGGCATGGTGGGTCACGTCATAGCGGGTGATCTCAAAGGGGTTCATTCCCGCATCCTGCAATGCCTTGAGCTTGTCCCGGCGAATCTGAAGGATTTCCCGCAGGTCCTGCTGCTGATGATTCTGTTCTGCCATGGTGCAGTTCTCCTCTCTGGTTATCGTTCGATGGTATCCACACGATAGTGGATAACGCCCCGGGGGGCCTCCACGGTGATCTGGTCACCGGCCTTGCTACCCATCAGCGCCTTGCCGAAGGGGGAATCCTCAGACACCTTGCGCTCCATGACGTTGGCCTCCTGGGAGCCCACAATGGTGTATTCCGGCAGCTGCTTGCCGTTATCCAGGTTCGTCACGGTGACGCGGCAGCCAATGGAGATCCGATCGGAGTCCACATCGCTCTCGTCCACGATAACGGCGTGGAGCAGGATCTCCTCCAGCTCGGCGATGCGGGAATACAGCTTGCCCTGTTCGTTTTTGGCCTCGTCGTACTCGCTGTTTTCGGACAGGTCGCCGAAGCCCCGGGCCTCCTTGATCAGCTCGGCGATCTCGTCGGCGCGGGTGGTCTTGCTGTACTCCAGCTCGTGCTTGAGCTCGTCATAGCGCTCCTGGCTCATGCGGAATTCTTTAACAGTTGCCATTTGATCCATTCCTTTCGGGTGTCCGCCGGAAGGCGGCCACGATATACCTATAATATGTCACGTTGCATTATAGTAATTTTATGGGCCGATGTCAAGCGTTTCCGCGGATTTGACACCCACATCCGGCAGCCGCCCCGCCCGATGCAGAGCCGCCAGCAGCGGCTCCTCCGGAGCAGGGCTCTCCCCGTCCCGCCAGATATAGTCCACCCGCTGCCGCCGGGCGCAGTCCGGGGTCAGGTAGACGGCGCAGCCCTCCCGGGCCTGGGGCCCGAAGGTCACGGTAACGGCGGCGGCTCCCCCGCCGGTAGTCAGCCCCAGCTGCCGCAGCAGCTGCCGCTCCAGGGCCTCCTGCCCCGGCCCCACGGAAAGCCGTAGGTGCCGGAACCGCTCCGCCAGCACCCGGGCGGCGCACAGCGTCCGGCTGTCGGCCCGGTCCGCCAGCAGCAGGGCCGTGTCCCCTGCCGGGGCCAGGCAGTCCAGCAGCCGCGGCAGCAGCGCCAGCCGCAGTCCGTCCGGCAGCACCGGCCGGATAGGCGCAAACTCCGCCTCCCGGCCCGGGGGCAAGGCCGCGTGGGAAACACCGCATTCTGCCAGCCGCCGGGTCCATCGCCGCAGCCGGCGGCGGGGCAGCAGCCCGCCGTCCAGGTCTCCCTCCAGCACCCACAGGGCCGTTCCGGCCACGGTGCGCCGCTCCAGCGCCGGGCGCGTTTCCGGCAGCAGATGCACATATCCCAGCATAAAAATCCCCTCCCGCCTTATTTTATAAGGCAGGAGGGGAAATCATGTTATCTCAGGAAAAATAGCATCCATCTAACACTTCCAGAAGCCAGATATTATGAGTTTGACCAAACTTGATAAAGTCATCACGGGTTAACGTTACAGTAGTGGTAATTAAATAAGACTTTCCGTCTTTACCAGTTCTCGTAGGCGGATAATTTCCGGCTGACTGTTCCTCACAATCTGAGCAACTGATAATCAGGCCTTCATTGAGAAGCAGGTTATTGTGATTATCAAGACTTATAGGCCTAATACTTGGTTTATATCGAACAAATGGTTCTTCGCCATCTTTTATTCTAAATGCCGTTCTAATTCGCACAACGTATTGATACTTTAGGTTATTACGTATTCTGGTGGGAATTGGTCCCGTCCAAAAATGGGGGACAAGTTTTTTCTCGATTGAAATTGGGCAGTTAAAAAAAGATGGGATAGAATTAGAGACATATTCATCGGCAGAGCTTGCACCATATTTGTCTCTATCAATCTGGAAGTCCGAAAATTGTGGGAAGCCGTAACCAATGAAGTCAACGGAAAGTGCATTTGCAAACCTATCCACGTCCATATCATTACAATTAACAATATCAGTATATATGTCTTTATATATTGGAGGGGGCCCCTCGATACTAATATCCTTGGATAAATCCAGTATAGTTATATCAATTGCGTCTTGATAGGATAACTGTTTATAAAAAGAAGAAGTATAGAAAGGTTTACTTGAACCATCAGGCATTCTCAGAAGAAAGACATCTTTTCTGGATGAGACTTTCAAAACCTCGGCTGAGCAATCAGAAAAGTTCACTTTTGCACCAATAACTAACTTGGAATCTATATCTCGCGGCCCAATATATTGCGAGTCTATGTATCTCATAAGTGCACTTAATAGCAAAGTGTAGTCGCTGTAGTTGTCTCTTATGGCGATATATAAATTATTTAACCACTTTGTTTGTGTGCCATTCTTTTTGAATAGCCCATTTATTTGATTAGCAACCATATAGATTCCGTCAGTTGTGAAGAACTGCAATATATCATATGGCTGTTTTAATTTTGCTTTTTGTCGCAACACTGCGATTTTGAAATGAAGTAACAGGTGCTCAAGAAGATTGCAATACACAAGATTTTGCTTAAGCTGCCATTCATATGGTTGAATAATAGCCTGGCTCTTATTACTTAAATTTCCGCCCATATCTTCTCTGATATGGTGACAGATTAGCCCCTCTGTTGTCCGGCTAACCTCTGGCCGACGTGATCTGCAATTATCTTTATAAAAATAGTTGTATCTTGCTGGACCATATTTTTCTTTAAGATAGTCAACGAGATCCTGATATGGCATCGAAATCTCATGAAAAAGTTCATCTCTTGAAACCATAAACTATCTCCTCTCCATATATTGCAAATGAAATAGAAAGACAGCGCCCCATCAAATAGTGGCAGCGCTGTCTCTGTAAAAATTTACCAGCCGTAGCGGACGTAGCCGGGCAGATACGGCAGGGGGTTCACGGCGGTACCGTTGACGCCGCCGATGCGGATCTCATAGTGCAGGTGGGGGCCGGTGGAAACGCCGGTGGAGCCTATCTTTCCGATGACCTGACCCTGGGCCACCCGCTGGCCTGTCACGGCGATGACCCGGCTCATGTGGCCGTACACCGTGCTGGTGCCGTCGTCATGCTGAATCTTCACGCAATAGCCCAGGCCATAGTTCCAGCCTTCATTGGCCAGCATGACGGTGCCCGCCTTGGTGGCGTAAATGTCGGAGCCCCAGGAAGCGCCGATGTCCACACCCAGATGATAGGTGCTGGCGCCGGGGCACGGTGCGTCGCGGCCGCCGTAGCCGCCGGTGATCAGGCGGCAGGCGGTGGGCCAGATGAAGCCGCCCACGGCGGTCTGGTTGTTGCGGCTGGCCTCCTCGGACTTGCGGATCTCCTCCTGGAGCTCCTTCTCCCGGGCGGCCTGCTGGTTCAGCAGCGCCTGCTGGCCTGCCTCGCTGGCGGCATACTCCTCAAACACCCGGGTAGCCTCGGCCACCTGGGCGTCCAGCTCCGTCTTGCTGGCGGTAAGCTCCGCCTGATGCTGCTCCAGGTCCGCCTTATCCTGAGCCAGCTGCTGGCGCAGGGTGCGCAGCTGGTCAATGACGCTCTGATCGTGCTCCACGATCTCGTTGATAAAATCCATGCGGCTCAGCAGGTCCGCAAAGCCCGTGGCCTTGAACAGCACGGACCAGTAGGACACGGTGCCCCGTTCCTCCTCCTGCCGCACCTGGTGGCAGAACAGGTCGTACTGCTTCTCCTCCTCCGCCTGGTTCTGGGTGATCCGGTCCTGGGTGTCCTGGATCTGCACCTCCAGCAGGTCGATCTGCTGGGCAATGATGGCGGCCTGCTGGTCCAGCAGCTCCTTCTGCTCCAGGGCCTTGGCCTTGTCGGACTTGATCTTGTCCAGCTGCTGCTGGATCTCCTGCTTTTTGGCCCGGGTCTCGGCCAGCTGGTCATTGAGACTGGCGCCGTAGGCCGTGTCCACCGGCCGCAGGGCCAGACACAGGGCGGCCATCATGGCTGCGGCGCACACCAGGGCAGTCAGTTGTTTCAGTTTGGATTTCATGACGGTCTCCTCTCTTTTTATACCCGCAGGAATTTCCGGATGGCGGTCAGGCTGCCGCCCACGCCCACCAGGATGCCCACGCCGGCGAATACCGCCGCCACCGGGGCCCAGATCTGACGGAAGTCCACCACCCGCAGCAGCTGCATGGTGTCGGAATTGGCGATGCCCTGGGACACGGCGGCATACAGCAGCCACTGGAGCCCGAAGGCCACCGCCGCGCCGATGAGTCCCAGCAGCAGTCCCTCGTATACGAAGGGCCAGCGGATGAACCCGTCCGTGGCGCCCACCATTTTCATGATGGCGATCTCGTCCCGGCGGTCAAAGGTGGTAAGCTTGATGGTGTTGGAAATGATGAACACGGAGATGATCAGCAGAATGGCGATCAGGGCGATGCTGATGACCCCCGCGATGTTGCGCACGGTGATGAAGCCGTTGGAGATATCCTGGTCCGCCCGGACCTTGGCGATCCCCTCCACGCTCTCCAGGTCCTGCACCACCTGGCCCATCCGGTTCAGGTCCGTCAGGTGCATGACATAGCGGTGGCGGAAAATAGAGGGGTCCAGGTCGCTGTACAGGTCGTCCTCGTTATACTGGGCCACATATTCGTCCCGGGCCTCCTGCCGGGAGACGAAGGTGCAGTCCGCCACGCCGGGAATCGCCGCCAGCCGGGACTGGAGCGCCGTTGCCTCGTCGTCCGTCAGGCTCTCGTCCACGAAGGCCACCACGGCGTTCTCCTTCTGCAGGTCCTGCAGGTTGATGTTGGCGTTGTAGGCCACCAGGGAGAAGGTGCCCATGATCAGCAGACATGCCACGGTGACGCCGACGGCGGCAAAGGACATGAACCCGTGGGACAGCATGTTGCCTGCTCCCTCCCGGAAGAAATACTTGAAATTATGCATGCTCACACCTCGTATCTGCCCACGCCGGTGGCGGCCACCACGCCATGGTCGATCATAATGACCCGCTTGTCAAAATGATTCACCAGGCTCTTTTCATGGGTCACCACCACCACGGTGGTGCCCAGCGCGTTGATGCGCTCCAGCAGAGTCATGATCTCCAGAGAGCGGGCAGGGTCCAGGTTGCCGGTGGGCTCGTCGGCCACGATGGTGCTGGGATTGTTCACCAGCGCCCGGGCAATGGCCACCCGCTGCTGCTCGCCGCCGGACAGCTCATCGGGGAACCGGCGGCCCTTGCCGTCCAGCCCCACCAGGCCCAGCACATAGGGGATGCGGGTCTTGATCTCCCTGGCGGAGGCTCCCACCGCCCGCATAGCCAGACTCAGATTATCGTATACGGTTTTGTTGCCGATCAGGCGGAAATCCTGAAAGATCACGCCGATGGTCCGGCGCATCAGGGGGATCTGCCGCTGGGTGATGTTGCTCATGGAGAAGCCGTTGATCATCACCCGGCCCCGGGAGGGCACCAGCTCGCCGGTCAGGAGCTTGATGATGGTGGACTTGCCGCTGCCGGAGGGGCCCACCAGGAACACGAACTCCCCGTCCTGTATCTCGAAGGAAATTCCGTTTAGGGCGTGGGTGCCGTTATCGTATGTTTTTTCAACGTTTGTCAGTCTGATCATGTGATACCTCGATGTATGCTCATACGACGCCCTGTGACAGGCGTCGTCAAAAAGCCCATTTTTTCCTATCGTGTAACATTATAAACAAAAAGTTACAAAATGGCAACAAAAAAAATATTAAATCTTTGTGAATCCAAGCGGTAAAATCTGGAAATTTTGCCAGTCCGGGCCGAAACCCGCCCCGCCTTGACTTCCCGGCCCCGCATGGTATAATATAATTGATTATTTGATTATAATCCAGATTTTCACAGGAGGCGCTCCCATGAACAACAAATGTCCCTGCTGCGGAGCGGAGATGACCCCCGGCGTTATCCAGTCCCGCTCCAGCGTTTACTGGTCCCGGGAGGCCGGCTCCGTGGCCGCCTTTTCCTTCCTGGACGACGGTGCCTTCCCTCTGGCGGACCAGGGCGGCGCCACCCTCGGCGGCGCCAGCGCCCCGGCATACAACTGCACCCGCTGCAAAAAAATCATCCTGGACTATTCCGTTCGCCACCTGTCCCCCTGATTTTTTCCCCATACCCCCTTGCAAAACCCAAACGCTCGTGTTATCATACCCTACGTCAACAGGGGAGCTCGCCGGAGCGGGCTGAGAGTGGGCTGTCATCGCCCTGACCCTTCAACCTGATTTGGATAATGCCAACGTAGGGACATACCGGCGCAGCGCACGAATAACGCATTGCGGATATGCCTTTTACCGGGCATATCCGCATTTTTTGCTGTAAGGAGTGTATTTTTATGCTGGGTATTTGCCTGGACAGCGTCCGCCGCACGGTGCCGCTGGTCCACAACATCACCAATTACGTCACCGTCAACGACGTGGCCAACATCCTGCTGGCCTGCGGCGGCAGCCCCATTATGTCCGACGAGCCGGAGGACGTGGAGGACATCACCTCCATCTGCGGCGGACTGAACATCAACATCGGCACCCTGAACCAGCGGAGCATCCAGGCCATGTTCCGGGCCGGGGAAAAGGCCGCGTCCCTGGGTCATGTGCTGCTGCTGGACCCCGTAGGCGCGGGTGCCTCCGCCCTGCGGACCAACACCGCCGTGGAGCTGATGGAAAAGCTGCCCTTCACCGTGATTCGCGGCAACATCTCCGAGATCAAGACCCTGGCCCTGGGCAGCGGCAAAACCCGTGGCGTGGACGCCGACGTGTCCGACGCCGTATCCGACGAGAATCTGGATTCCGCCGTGGCCTTTGTCAAGGACTTCGCCCAGCGCAGCCATGCCATCGTGGCCGTCACCGGGGCCATCGACCTGGTCAGCGACGCAGACCGCTGCTTCGTCATCCGCAACGGCCGCCCGGAGATGGGCAAGATCACCGGCACCGGCTGCCAGCTGTCCGGCATGATGACCGCCTTTGTGGTGGCCAACCCCGACCGGCGTCTGGAAGCCGCCGCCGCTGCCGTGTGCGCCATGGGCCTGGCCGGTGAGACCGGCTGGAGCCGCATGGCCCCGGGGGACGGCAACTCCACCTACCGTAACCGCATCATCGACGCCATCTACAACATGGACGGCGCTGCGCTGGATAAGGGGGCCAAGTATGCGGTGCGCTGAACAGGACCTGCTGCTGTACGCCGTTACGGACCGCCACTGGCTCAGCGGCCGGTCCCTGCGGGACGTGGTGGAGGAGAGCCTGCGGGGCGGCGTCACCATGCTGCAGCTGCGGGAAAAGACCCTGGCGGAGCCCTCGTTCCTGGCAGAGGCCCGGGAGCTGCAGGCCCTGTGCCGGGATTATCACGTTCCCTTTCTTGTCAACGACAACGTGGACATCGCCCTGGCTATGGACGCCGACGGCGTTCATGTGGGCCAGAGCGACATGGAGGCCCTGGACGTCCGCCGGAAGCTGGGGCCCGATAAGATCATCGGCGTGTCCGCCCAGACGGTGGAGCAGGCTCTGCTGGCGGAAAAGCACGGCGCGGACTATCTGGGCGTGGGGGCCGTGTTCCCCACCGGGTCCAAGGACGACGCCGACGACGTGTCCTACGACACCCTGAAGGCCATCTGCCGGGCCGTGTCCATTCCCGTGGTGGCCATCGGCGGCATCAGCCGGGACAACGTACACAGGCTCTCCGGCAGCGGCATCTGCGGCGTGGCCGTCATCAGCGCCATCTACGGCGCGGCCGATATCCGCCGGGCATCGGAGGACCTGAAGACTGCCGCCCGGGAGATGCTCCAGGCATGATCCGGGCCGCTGTGTTTGACCTGGACGGCGTGGTGCTGGACTCCATGTCCATCTGGAAGGACCTGGGCGCCCGCTACCTGCTGCGCCGGGGCCTGACGCCGGAGCCGGGCCTGGGAGAGCTGCTGTTTGCCATGAGCATGGAGCAGGGCGCGGACTATCTCCGGACCCACTATCCCCTGCCGGAAAGCGCCGACGTTCTGGCGGACCTTTCCGCCATGCTGCGGGATTATTACTATAACGAGGTTCCGGAAAAGGACGGAGCCCGGACGGCTCTGGCCTTTCTGCGGGACCGGGGCGTATCCGTCACCGCCGCCACCTCCAGCCCCCGTTCCCATGTGACCCGGGCCCTGGAGCGGCTGGGCCTTCTGCCCTGCTTTGAGGCCATTTACACCACCGGCGAGCTGGGCGTCAGCAAGCACCGGCCGGATATCTATCACCTGGCGGCCCGGGGCACGCCGCCGGACCAGACCCTGGTGGCGGAGGACTCGCTCTATGCCCTGCAAACCGCCGCCGCGGCAGGCTACCGCACCGTGGGCGTATACGACGCCAACGGCGAGGCGGACCAGCAGACCCTCCGCCGGACGGCGGACGTGTACGTCCCCTCTCTGGCCTCCCTTCCCGCCCACTGGGCGGAGCTGAACGGCTGACCTTAGCTGAAAAATCCTCTGATTTTTCAGCAGTCAAGCGGTGCATTGGGGGCACCACCTTGCATCGCATTATAAAACTGTGCTGTAGAAAAAAGAAAGGACAGATCATCATGAAAACAGCATTGACCATTGCTGGAAGCGATTCCAGCGGAGGCGCCGGGATCCAGGCCGACATCAAGACCATGACCGCCAACGGCGTATTCGCCACCTGCGCGGTCACGGCCCTGACGGCCCAGAACACCACCGGCGTCACAGACATCCTGGAGTCCACTCCCCACTTCCTGGCGGAGCAGCTGGACGCCGTATTCACGGATATCGTCCCCGACGCGGTGAAGATCGGCATGGTCTCCTCTGCGGAGCTGATTGCCGTCATCGCGGAGAAGCTGCGCCGGTATGGCGCGCAGCGCGTGGTGGTGGACCCCGTCATGGTGGCCACCTCCGGCGCAAAGCTCCTGCGGGACGACGCCATCCACGCCCTGACGGCGGAGCTGCTGCCTCTGGCCACGGTACTGACGCCCAACATTCCCGAGGCGGAGATCCTCTCCGGCCTCCCCATCACCGACGCCGCCGGCATGGAGGCCGCCGCCCGGACCATCAGTCAGCGGTACGGCTGCGCCGTGCTGTGCAAGGGCGGCCACCAGATCAACGACGCCGACGATCTGCTGTGGCGGGACGGCGGCGGCAAGTGGTTCCGGGGCCGGCGCATCCCCAATCCCAACACCCACGGCACCGGCTGCACCCTGTCCAGCGCCATCGCCGCCAACCTGGCCAAGGGCTATGACCTGGACCAGTCCGTGGAGCGGGCCAAGGCGTATATCTCCGGGGCGCTGGCCGCCATGCTGGACCTGGGCAAGGGCTCCGGCCCCATGAACCACATGTTTGACCTGAAGGGAGGGTTCGCGGAATGAAAAAGACCTCCACCTTTCAGAACGCCCTGATCTGGTTCGGGGCAGGCGTCTCCCTGGCGGAGATCCTTACCGGCACGGCCTTCGCCCCTCTGGGGATGGGTAAGGGCCTGCTGGCCATCCTCATCGGCCATGTCATCGGCTGCGGCATGATGCTGCTGGCGGGTCTCATCGGCGGCCGCACCGGCCGCAGCGCCATGGAGACCGTGAAAATGAGCTTCGGCCAGAAGGGCGGCCTGCTGTTCGCTCTGCTGAATGTGCTGCAGCTGGTGGGCTGGACCGCCATCATGATCTATGACGGTGCCCTGGCCATCGGCGGCATCTTCGACGTTGGCCGCTGGGTCTGGTGCCTGGTCATCGGCGCATTGATCCTGCTGTGGATCGTGGTGGGCATCACCGACCTGGGCTGGATCAACAAGATCACCATGGCCGCCCTGTTCGTGCTGACCCTGGTGCTGTGCAAGGTGATCTTCTTCTCCGGCAGCGCCATGGCCGCCCCCTCCGGTGAGGGCCTGACCTTCGGCGCGGCGGTGGAGCTGGCGGTGGCCATGCCCCTGTCCTGGCTGCCCCTGATCAGCGACTATACCCGCCAGGCCCAGAAGCCCGTCCGGGCCACGGCAGCCAGCGTGGTCACCTACGGTCTGGTATCCTGCTGGATGTACGTCATCGGCATGGGCGCGGCCATCTTCACCGGCGAGTATGACATCGCCGTCATCATGGTCAAGGCCGGCCTGGGCATTGCTGCCCTGGTGATCCTGGTGTTCTCCACCGTCACCACCACGTTCCTGGACGCCTGGTCCGCCGGCATCTCCGCCGAGTCCCTGTCCAGGAAGGTCAGCGGCAAGACGGTGGCCATCATCACCACTGTGGTGGGCGTGGCCGGGGCCATTCTGTTCCCCATGGACGATATCACCGGCTTTCTGTACCTGATCGGCTCCGTGTTCGCCCCCATGATCGCCGTGCAGATTGCCGACCACTTCCTGCTGCACCGGGACCGCTTCGCCGTGGCCGCTGACGCCCGGAACCTGGTGATCTGGCTCATGGGCTTTGTGGCCTATCGCCTGCTGATGGGCGTAGACACCCCCGTGGGCTACACCCTGCCGGACATGGTGCTGACCATCCTTCTGTGCGTCATCGCGGAGAAGCTGAAGCCCTCCGTGAAGCAGTAACCCCCCAAAACCTGTCATTGCGAGACCAGTCCGCAGACTGGTCTCGCAATCCATTTCTGAAGTGTAACGTTTGTTCCCTTTGAGCGGCTGTTTCGATGCATAGCATGTTCGACACCGGGAAAACAGGAAATCAGCTTATATTCGCAGAAAAGCCGCATTTCAGGCCGGTAACTTCCGAGCATTCTGTTGAAAACAGAGCTATCCTTGTGATACAATATGCACATGCCAACAGGCAGGAGACAAGGCAAATGAAAAGGAGTAACCAAGTGAGAATACAACATAAAAACCTGACAATCCGCCAGGCCGGGGCCGCCGATGCCAAGCAGCTTGCCGCCTGGTGGAATAACGGTGCCGTGATGGCACACGCAGGCTTCCCCAACGGCTTGGGAACGACCGAGGAAGAAGTCGTAAAAGGCCTTGGCAACGGTTCTCTGGTCATTGAGGAAAGCGACCGTCTGATTGGCGAGTGCAATTACCACAATATATCGGATGGAGTTGCAGCAATCGGCATTAAGATCTGCGAAACCGATTGTCGGAACCGTGGCGTCGGCAGAAAGGCTTTGAGTATGCTGATTGGTTGGCTGTTCCGAAACGGCTATGCCAAAATCATCCTCGATACGAACTTGACGAACACAAGAGCGCAGCACGTTTACGAATCACTTGGATTCCGCAAGGTACGAACCAATATCGACTCTTGGAAAGATCAGCTCGGTCGGCTTCAATCATCGGTTGATTATGAGTTGGTTGAGCAGGATTTTGTCAGTTATGAGTGAGGGAACCATCAATCCATGAGCAGGCACCACAGGCAGAGCATATAGAGCAGCTTGTTCAGCGGGTAAAGCGGAACAGGCATGACCGAGGTCATGCCTGTTCCAAGAAATTCAAATTTTACTGTCTTACCAGCAGAGAGGCTCCCGCCTCTCATTTTTTATGCTTATTTCCACTGGAACGTCACCATGCCATAGACATAGATGAACAGGATGGCCACGGGGACCACATACTGAAACATCGGCTTCATCCATTGCCGCACCTTCAGGCCCCGGCCGGCGTTGGCCTCCAGCAGGAAGCTGTTCCATCCCCAGCCGAACCGGTTGCAGCAGAACAGGGCAAACACCAGGGACCCCAGGGGCAGAATGTTGTTGGACACCAGGAAATCCCACAGGTCCAGCCAGGAGGTGCCCTCTGCGAAGGGCTGGAAGTGCAGCACGCTGTAGCCCAGGGCCGTGGTCAGCGCCACCAGGAAGATGCACCCGCCGCAGACCAGGCACCCCACCGGGCGGCTCCATCCGGTAAGATCCCGCACCATGGCCAGTATCTCCTCGCACACCGCCAGCACTGTGGACAGGGCCGCAAACACCATAAACAGGAAGAACAGGGTTCCCCACCAGCGGCCGCCATTCATGTGGTTGAACACGGTGGCCATGGTGTCAAACAGCAGGCTGGGGCCGGCGTTGACCTCCACTCCATAGGTAAAGCAGGCCGGGAACATGATCAGCCCCGCCACGATGGCCACAAAGGTATCCAGCAGGATGATGTTCACCGACTCCCCCATCAGGGACCTCTCCTTGCCGATGTAGCTGCCGAAAATGGCCATGGCACCCATGCCCACCGACAGGGTGAAGAATGCCTGGTTCATGGCGCCCACCACCACGCTGCCGGTGATCCTGGACAGGTCCGGCACCAGGTAAAACCGCAGGCCCTCCGCCGCGCCGTCCAGTGTGAAGCTGTGAACGGCCAGCACCAGCATCAGCAGCAAAAGCAGCAGCATCATGTATTTGGTGACCCGCTCCAGGCCGCTCTGCAGGCCGAAGCACAAAACGCCGAAGGCCATCGCCACCGTCACCGCCAGATAGGTCACGTTGACGCCCGGGTCCGCGATCATTGCGGAAAACCCCAGATTCTGGCTGTTTCCCGTGAGAAACTGCACGAAATAGTACACGATCCATCCGGTGACCACCGTGTAAAACGCCATCAGGGCGATGCTGCCGAATAAGGACACATACCCATGGATGTGCCATTTCTGACCCTTTTTCTCCAGCTTCTGATACATGTGGATGGGGCTGGTCTGGGCCGCCCGGCCCACGCAGAACTCCATGGTCATGATAGGCAGCCCCAGCACCACCAGGCACAGCACATACAACAGCACAAAGCCGCCCCCGCCGTACTGGCCGCACATCCACGGGAATTTCCACACATTGCCGCAGCCGATGGCGCACCCGGCGGACAGCAGGATGAACCCCAGCCGGGACCCCAGCTTCTCGCGTTCCATATCGTCTCTCCTTCTGCATTTTTATTCACCTTAGTGTGGAGTTATCCTATCAAATATTCCGCTTTGCGTCAAGAAATGATTAAATTTTCACAATGCCTTCCCTGCTTCCTTTTTTCGGGAAGCCTGACAAGTCTGAATTAACCGCCCAGAAAAATTGCAAATACGCTCCAAAATCGGCTATTTAAGCCGATTTTGGAGCGTATTTGTTCATCATTGAGGATTATTGATCGGTTTTTGGTTTGGCCGGAGGAGTTGATTCCGGGATTTCCTGAAGATAGCCGGAATCCACAAGGGCCTGAAGAAAATTACCGAAGGATGGAGCAATTATCTCAGTCGTTGTTTCGTATCGTTCTGCGGCGTCATTTATGATTGATTCAGTGGGTAATCCAGATTTAATTTGCGAGAAAAAGTATGCTCCGGTTTCGTTCAGCCCTTTGACATACGGTACCCTGCCGCGAGCGGGTCCGGTTGCCACCAGGAATTGTTCATCGCAGATTTCTGCAAGGACTACTCCGGGAATAACGGTATATTTCATAGTTTTTCACCATTTTTATCACTTTTTTACCGGATCCATCGCAGGGTCAGACAGGGCTGCCGCCAGGGTATCTCTGCACAATTGGGCAGATTGGATATCTCCGCGGTTTTTCAGAAGCCAGACCGGGCTTTTCAGCATATTTTCAGCGATTTTACAGGCAGATTTCACTTCCTGCTCTGTATTACAATCAAACAGGAATTGGGAAAAGATTTTTCCGGCGGATTCGTGAACGGTCAGTCGTCTGATTTCGTTGGTTTTGGCCTGTTCCAGGAATATAATTCCGCCCAATTTAGCGGTCAGCCGCTGAGACATGTTTTCTTTGCCCGTCCAAGGGGATGAAGTGACGAATACTTGGTCATTTTCCATATATACAATGGGTTTATCCCCGTTGATGATCTGAACCGCATCGGGACAGAGGAGCTTCCACAGGCAATAATGGGTGGATTTGCCGGTGCCGCTGGGGGCGGTAATAAGCCAAGCCAGGTCCTTCCAGATAAAGGAAACGGCATGGAACACGATGCGGCCGAAAGCCGTGATGGCAGAGGAGACAGCGGGACACAGCTCCATATATTCCACATAATATTCCGGGTCCCCGGGCTGGTAAATACTGGCAGCCTTCCGGAGCCGCTGGGGCGGAATACGCACCGACGGAATGTCCCGGTCATTTATGGGACAGGGCGGGATATCCCGGGTCGTCCCACCATTCTTTTCCAGATACGGAGAAAAATACGGATAGTAATCATCATAGGCGGTGATCACGTCTACGGGAACACCGGCAAGAACAAGTCGTCGTTTCATGGATAAAAATTCGTCATGTGTGAGAAGCGGAGGGATGGATGAGCCATCCCTCCGCTTGTGGTGTTTCAGCCGATGATGTTGCCGTGCCGGTCCACGATGACCTGCTGGCCATCGGGCAGGGTCACGGCATAGCGGCCATTGCCGATGCTCTGGAGACCGCCGCCGCCAGAGACGGGGATGTCAATCATGGGGTCTCCCAAAAGTGCCTGTAATTCCGGAGGAACAAATCTATCTTTCATGGGTATCTCCTTTCCTTACTCCCAGATGCCGCGGGCACTGTAATGGAGGGTGTGGGGCTGACCCAGAACCGTGGTACCATCCTTGGTGACCCAATAGGGAGTGACTTCCAGCGTACCGGAGCCGAAGAGCCTCTGCTGGGTGATCATGAGCCTGGCATTGCGGGCAGCGCCGAACAGGCCGGAGGCCGTATAGAACAGCCGATAGCGGTTGGCGTAGGCAACAGGCACCTTCACGCCGTCCACGATGATGCCGCTCTCCTGATAGTTGGCCGGGTTATCCACGGCGGAGATCAGGGTGACGCCGCGCAGGCGGAACAAACCATTCCGGACATAGTGCAGGTCCAGATAGGAATCACTGACATACTTGGCGTAAATCGTGGTATCCTGGGTAATACTATCCAGGTTGGCAGGAGTAGTGCAGGCCTCATCGGTGAACCAACCGGCAAAGATCTTACCAGCGGGGGCCTGGTAGGCCACCTGGTCACGGATGCTGCCGTTGGGGGCCACCTTGACTTCGCTGGTGTTGCTGCCGTCCACCACGGTGACGGTGAGACGCTGGTCCACCACCGGCGGCTGCTGGTCAGCATCGCTCATCAGGAGAGCGGGCTGGAGCCGCATGGTGTGCGCCGCAGTGCCGGAGGCAGTTCCCACATACCGGGGAGAGATGGAGCTGGGGGTGTCCGTGACCTTGGGCATCTGCTGACCGTCCACATAGGTGCAGGTGCGGGCAGTGGTGCCGTAGACCTTGACTCCGTCCAGCGTGATCCAGTAGGGCTGGAAGGTGACGCCGGTGGAGGACTTAAACTTAGCAAACTCCGCGTCGTTGAGGCGGATGCCGGCCAGGCACTCCTGGTCCACATGGGCATTGCCTACCATGCCGTCCTCACCGATGGGGGATTTGGTGGAGTTGATAAGACCATTCCGGAGGTACACGGTTTCGTAATGCTGGCCGCCCTTGGTGGCGACAGCCGTCCGGTACACGGTGGGGGTGCCGTTGATCTCCGCGCCGAGCTCACCGCAGCCGGAGGGATAATCCACCTGGTCGATGGTGAAGCCGACCTGGCGATACCAGGCGACAGGATCCTCGTATCCATTGTCAAAGACCATGCGGTCCACAGCGGCCAGGGGGTACAGGCGGACAACGGTTTCCTTGCCGTCATTTTCCGGCAGGTGACGCCAGACATAGTAGTTTCTGGGACGCAGATAGGTGTTGGGAACCTCCCAGATATAGTAGGTGGCCTGATCCACGGGGGTGAAGGCCATGGGGTTCTCGCCGTTGCCGTAGGGCTGGACGGTGTTGCAGCTCTCATCGGTGAAGGAGCCGCCGTAGAGGTAATTCTCGGCCACCACAGAGGTAAGGTCAAACTTCGCGCCGTTCGTGGGAACGCGGTGCTTGGTGGAGCCGCCGTCCGTGCCGTAGTTCTTACCCGCATCGTCCACCGCGCTCTGTCTGTGGACCACGGTGAAGTAGGGGAAGTAGGTCGTGGGCTGAGCGAAGGAACAGACCGGGTTGTCGTCCTTATCGTAGACGGCGGAGTCCGGGCCGTTGGTGGGAACCGTGCCCATGCCGGTGCCGTTGTCCTGGATGGGGATGGTCACCACCAGCTTCTTGCCGGGGTTATGCATCACGCCGGTGGTGGTGTCCTTGCCCACCCAGTTTTCCGAATAGTCAAAGCCGGTGACGCTGATGGTCTTGTCCTGGATACTGACGTTATAATTGGTGCCCTGATCCGGAGTCTCGTTCCAGATGGGGGTCCCGTCAGCGTCCAGAGCGGTGCAGCTGTAGCTCTTGGCGGTGATGTTGGCCGCAGCGTTTTCGGGCAGGTCAAAATACTGAGACACCACATCGCGGAGGACGGTCTCGCTGCCCAGGGTCAGGGTCGCGCCGCCGGCAGTCTGGCTGATCTCCTGGAAAATGGCGTCCAGATCGGCTGTACTGCCCACGGTCTTGTAGAAGTTGTCAGAGGCCTTGGTCCCTGCATAGGTCATGCTTGTCGCATTGGGATAGTTGGAGGACACATAGTTCATATAGTTGGCGACATCGCCGTCGGGTGTGCCGCCGAAGCAGCCGATGGTGTACACGGTGGCGCCGGTGTCCTTGACAGACTTGCTGTTGGCGATGGCGGCATCGGCAACATCGGGATCATAATCGCTTCCATGCGTAGGCACACCGTCCGTGAACATGACCACGATCTTTTTCCGGCCGTCATTGGCCGCGCGGGTGATGATGGTCTGTGCATGCTGCATGCCGTAGTCCGCAGCCGTAGCGCCGGCAGCACGGAGAGCGTTGACCGCCGTTTTCAGAGCGTCTGCACCCGTGGCATCGACAGTTGTAAGGTTCCTTACGATCTGGGAATAGTTGTACGTGTATCTGCCTTCCCGATAGGTATCGTTGCCCACGATATCCCTCTTATCACCGGCGAACTTGACGATGGCGATCTGGCTGTCGGCAGACTTGGCCGCCACGGAGTCAATGAAGCCGTTGACGGCGGACCTCAAAGCGTCGATTTTCTTGGTGGAGGACTCCGTTCTGGTGTAGAACTGGGTGCCGGTGCTGTCTGCGGAGGTTTTCGGGGTCAGGCGGGTGCCGCCATGGCTGAGTACGTCATGCCTCTTTGTAAACCAGCCGCCATTACAGAACAGTCCCGTTCCCCCGTCACAGTAATGCGCCTGCTGATACTGGCCGTTGGCATCCTGATAGTAGTAGGTGCCGTTTTTGTTGATTTCGTACACCGGCGTGTAGGTGTAGCTGACAATGTTGTCTTCCATGGAGCCGGACACGTCCAGGACCAGGATGATGTCCACGGGCTCCGTGGACGTGGTGGTAGTGGTGGAGCCGGTGGCGTAGGCCTCCAGGGTCAGCAGACCCGTGCTGGGATTATAGACCTTCTGCAGCTCCAGGCCGGGTGTGTTGGTGCTGCCTCCGGTGACAGCCGTCCCGGTCCCCGTGCTGTCCCCGTCCGCCGCAAACGACGGCAGGGCCACCAGAGACAGGGCCATGACCAGCGCCAGCACAAGGGCCAACGCCTGTTTCCATTTTCTCATATCCTCGTTCCTCCCATTGCGTTTATTTGCGCGGTGCGCATTATTTTCAGGCCCTAACGGACCTAATTGAAGATGCGACAACGCTTCCGCCGCCGGGATGCCGGTCCCAGCTGCGGAACGTTATTATAGCGCATATCGGTATCGTTTTCAAGTGTAATTTTGGGTTTCTGAAATTTATTGTTATCTGGTTATTATTCTATCACAAAGTCATGTCGAATGCAAGTGCATTTTCAGGGGATAAGGGAAATTTTTCTGGATTCGACGGGTGGATTATGCTATAATATATGTATAATTAATCAACAGGGCAGGAGGACAATGTCCATGAACGAAAGGAAAACATCCAAAAAAGCGGGATATCCCAACGGGGATGCCCGGGACTTCTTTTTACGGAATCTTGACGAAAAAACGGTAAATGGGCCGAAAAAGCCGGAGCGGCCTGGGTCTGAGCCGCCCATCATGGCGGTGTATGCCGCGCCGGTGGTGAAGGAGAAGAAATGAGCGGGTTCCGGCTGCGCAGCTGCGTGTGGGAGCTGACGCTGGCGTGCTGCTTCGGGTGCCGGTACTGCGGGTCCGCCGGGGGGCGGGCCAGGGCCGACGAGCTGTCCACGGCGGAGTGCCTGGACACGGCGGACCAGCTGGCAAAGCTGGGGTGCCGGAGGGTGTCGCTGATCGGGGGCGAGGTGTTCCTGCGGCGGGACTGGGCGCAGATCGCCGGGCGGCTCACCGGCCGGGGCGCGGCGGTGGCGGTGATCACCAACGGGTACCTGATGTCGCCGGAGGTGCTGGCGCAGCTGCGGGAGGCCGGCGTGGAGTCCGTGGCGGTGTCCATCGACGGACCGGAGGACGTACACGACGCCGGACGGCAGGCGGGCAGCTTCCGCCGGGCCATGGACGCCGTGGGGGCGCTGGTGAAGGCCGGCATCCCGGCGTCGGTGATCTCCACCCTGCGCAGGGACTGCGTGGGGCGGCTGGAAGAGCTGTACCGGGTGCTGGAGGGCTCCGGCATCGCCGCATGGCAATTGCAGGCGTGCTCGCCTATGGGCAACGCCGCCCGGGGGCTGGACTGGCGCATGGACCCGGCGGAGGTGATCCGCTTCGTGGAGAGCCACCGGGACCGCGCGCCGTTTATGCTGGGTGCGGCTGACAACGTGGGCTACTTTACAGAGGAGGAGCCGGGCCTGCGGGGCGCCGACGGGGCCTGCTTCCAGGGGTGCTGGGCGGGAATCTCCGCCATAGGCATCGACAGCGTGGGAAACATACGGGGGTGCGAGTCTATGTACGATGAGCGGTTCATCGAGGGAAATCTGCGGCAGCGGCGGCTGCGGGACATCTGGGAGGACCCGGAGGCGTTTGCGTATAACCGGCGGTTCACCCCGGAGCTGCTGACCGGAGACTGCGCCCGGTGCCGGATGGGGCCGTGGTGCGCCGGAGGGTGCCGGTCGTATAACTATTTCGTCCACGGGAAGCTGTATGAGGCGCCGGTGTGCGCCGGAGGCGCCAAATGAGCGCCGGGGCGGCAGCCGTGGGGCTGCGGCTGCGGCAGGAGCGGCTGAAGCGGGGCTGGAGCCAGGAGGGCCTGTGCCGGGGCATCTGCGCGGCGTCGTATCTGTCCAAGATCGAGCAGGGCCGGGTCCAGGCCGCGCCGGAGCTGCTGGCGCTGCTGATGAAGCGGCTGGACCTGCCCTGGTACGGCGAGAATCTGCCGGAGCTGGAGGGGCTGGTGGAGCGGCGGTACGCGCAGCTGCTGGACGGAGAGCAGGAGGCGTTTCAGGACAGCCGGACGGCGTTCTCCCAGGCGCTGGAGACCATCCTGTCCAGTCCCCTGGCGGCGGACGGCCTGGTGCTGGACGCCGTGGACCGGCAGGACCCGTCGGACATCCCGGCGGCGCTGGAGCCGTATCTGGACCGGCGGCAGCTGGCGCTGCTGCGGATCGTGCAGGACCGGGAGCCGGAGGCGGTACGGCTGCTGCCGGAGGCGTACTGCTTTCTGATGGCGGGCATTGCCGGGTATGAGCAGGGCGGCGACTATACCGGGGCCATGGCCTATCTGCGGCAGGGCTGCGACCTGGCGGCCCGGGACGGCCGGGTGCGGCTGATGCTGGAATGCCGGCTGATTATGGGCGGCGTATGCTGCAACCAGCTGGACCTGGACGGTATGGAGGAGCACTATCGGGCGGCGGAGCGCATGGCCCGGGCCCTGGGACGGCAGGAGGACCTGCGGGCCATGGCCTATAACCGGGCCGCCACCCAGGTGGAGTGCGGCCGGTATCAGGAGGCGTATGGGTATTTTTCCGCCCTGGAGCGGCCCCGGGTCATGGAGCTGCACAAGCTGGCGGTGTGCTGCGAGGGGCTGGGCCGGACCCAGGAGGCTCTGGACGCCCTGGACCGGGCGGAGACGGCCCCGGAGGAGTATCCGGACCGGGCTCTGTGCATGGAGATCTGCGGGCTGGTGCGGCGCAGGCTGGAAAACCCCAGCTATCTGCGGGATCCGGATTACGGCGCGGCGCTGATGGACGTGTTCCACCGCTGCCGGAGGGAGCTGCCCATCGGATACGCGGGGTTCCACCTGCCCTGGGTGCTGGAATGGCTCACCGCCGGGCGGCAGTATAAGCTGGCGTATGAGCTGGTGCGGGAATTTCCCCTGGTCCCCGGGAGAAGCTCATGACAGCGGCGGCGCTCTTTTTTGACAGGCTGAAATCCCTCCGGCCGGAGCCGGAGGGATTTTGCTATTCTTCCATCAGCTCCTCCAGGCGGCGGCGCTTGGTCCGGGCGTCGCCGGTCAGGTGCAGCTTGGAGTAGATCTGGTTGATGTACTGCTTCACCGTTCCCTCGGACAGGAACAGCTGCCCGGCGATCTCCCGGTTGCTGAGCCGCCGGGCCATCCGCTGGGCCACGGCCCATTCCCGCTCTGTCAGAGCGGCGAAGGTCTCCGGCCGCTGCCGGACGATCTGCACCGCCTGGCACCCGGCCTGGAAGCTCTGGCCGAACCGGGCGGCCCGGGCGGCAAAGTCGTCCCCGGCCTCCGGCAGCACCTCCCGCAGGTACCGGTAGCAGGCGGCAAAGGGCAGCACCAGCCCGTCGGGCCGGGCCATATCCGCCGCCTGCCGGACCAGAGCCGCAGCCTCCCGGCGTTTGCCCAGCCGTTCATAGGCTGCGGCAGTCTGCGTCAGCACATAGATCTCCACCAGGGCGTAGTGCATCCCCCGGCACAGAGCCAGCAGCTTATCGCTGCCGCCGATGACCCGGGCATAGGCCCCCTGGGCCAGGAATACCTGGTTTTCGATCATCCGCATCATGGGCACGCAGGGCCCCAGGAAATTCACCGTATCCAGCCGGTGCTCCCGGAACAGGGAGGGGATGCTCTCCTCCTGCCCCAGCAGCGCCAGACACCAGGCGCTGCTGCTGTCGAAAATGTGCAGCCACATGGCGTTGTGCCGGCCCAGCAGCTGCTCCCGGCGGCGGCGCAGGTCCGTCTCCGGGGCTTTCCCGGCGGCCAGGGCCAGCCGCATTTCCAGAAAGTCGCAGCAAAGAGCCATATTTTCCTGGCCGCTGCCCCGGATATCTGCCCGGGCCCGCTCCAGAGCAATGGCCGCGTCGTTGAGGCGCCCCTGGGCCAGGGCCGCCTCGCCCTCCATGATCCGCTGGGCGCCCATGCCGTGGCCGCCGGTGATCTTGTAATAGTGGGGCATGCAGTCGTCCATCTCCGCCAGCTCCCGGGAAAGCTGCCCCGGGGTCCGGTGGAACATCATCAGCACCGACGGCGACCCGAAGGTCCAGCTGCCGCGGCTCTGGATGCTGACGGCCTGGTCGGTCATCTGGCGGCTGGCGCTGCGGTGCAGGCGGCTCATCTCCGTGATGTCGTTGTAATGCAGGAAGCTTTCGATCAGGTCGCACTCTCCCAGCAGATTGCCCCGCTGCCGGGGCGTCATGTCCGGGTGATTCCGGACGGATTCCAGCAGCAGCGCCTTCAGCTGCTGCATCCGGGGGATCTGCCCCCAGGTGAACATCCGCCGCATCAGCACCAGCAGGGCTGTGGGGTGCTCCATCAGCACCCGGTCACCGCAGCAGTCCAACAGCTCCAGCACCTGCTGGGGCCGCAGGGCCGCCAGCAGAATGCCCGCATCCCGCTGGATCACGTCCAGGGCCGCGTCCCACCGGCCGCATTTGCCGAAGGCGGCCAGGGCCTGCAAATAGTCCCCCCGGTCCGCATACCAGCAGCCGTACCGGGCCCGGTATTCCGCCTGCTCCTCCGGGGGCAGGGCGTCAAAATCCCGCTGGGCGCAGGCCTTCATCATGTGGTGGAACCGGTATCCCCCGCCGGGGAGCCGGGTGACAAAGGCGTTTTTCGCCGTCAGGTCCGCCAGGATCTCCGGTGTGTCCGGCTGGCCGGTAATATACCGGGCCATATCCCCGGTGAACTCGTCGGCCTGACCCATAACCGCCAGGAACCTCTGCCGCCGGGGCGGCAGGGGCCGCAGCATGGCGGCGGTGAACATCTCATAAATGTCCGTTTCTCCGGGGTCCGCTCCCTGCTCCGTCAGGGCCCGGAGCCGCAGGTAAACGGCGGCCATCCAGCCCTCCGTGGCCTGCTGCAGGTCTGCCAGCTGCTCCTGGTCCAGGGCCGCGCCGCAGCGGTGGACATAGGCCGCCAGCTCGCCGCCCTCCAGCCGCAGCTGCTCCGCGCCGATGCGGTGCAGCCGTCCGCCCAGCCGCAGCACCTGATCCCCGGACAGGATCCGGTCCCGGCTGGCGGCGATGAGGTGGACGTTTTCCGGCAGTCTCGCCGCCAGTTCGCATAAAAACCGCGCCATCCGGGGATCAGGCAGCAGGTGCAGGTCGTCTACAAACAGATACCAGGGCTCCGGCCGCCGCAGCTCCCGGCACAGGGTGTCCACCAGCAGGCCGGTGGCCGCCGGATCCATGGGGCAGTCAAAGCCCTCCAGGACGGTCAGTCCGGCGGCCCGAAAGGCCCGCCGCCCACCTTCCCACAGGGCAGGCAGACTGTCGGAATAAATGCTGACGCGGATGGCCGAGCCCGGTGGCTGGGCCGCTAAAAACCAGTTTACCGCCGTGGTCTTTCCGTAGCCCATAGGGGCCGTCACCGTGGTCAGGGCGCAGCGGCCCATGGGCTCCAGGCTGGCCTGGAGCCGGGGGGATACATAAATTGCGCCGGGGTCCGGCTTTCGTCTTGCCATGGAACAATTGCCTCCTTACCGGGCCATATAGGCTGCGGCGCGCTGTGTCAGCTTGCTGTATACCCGCTGGACCATCCACGGCTCCGTGGACGCCTCCAGCGCCTCCCGGGGCGTGAACCAGGCCACGCCGCTGTTTTCGTCGGGCTTCTGCCGCAGCGCCCGATCCCGGGCGCCCAGCAGATAGGTGACGTTCATGTGAATGTGGCTGGGGACATACTGCCCCCGCTTTTCGTGGCCGTCCACCGTCAGGCACTCCAGGGAGAAGATCCCCGGGTGCAGCAGCTCCAGCTGCCGCAGACCCGTTTCCTCCGTTACCTCCCGCATGGCCACCGCCAGCAGATCCCGGTCCCCGTCGGCGTGTCCGCCGGTCCAGGACCAGGAGTGATAGAGGTTGTGATACACCATCACCACCTGCCGCCGGTCCGGGCTCAGGACCCAGGCGGAGGCGGTCATATGGGCGGTGAGGTTCTCCCGGTCAAATGCATCGGGATGTCCCGCCAAAAACCGCAAAATCCCGGTCTTGTCCCGCTGCTCCTGGGGACAAAGCGGGACAAAATTTTCAATATCCCGTATAATATCCATATCAATCCTCACTATCCGCTATCAGGTCCCGGACAATGGCGGAGGCCATCAGGATGCCGGCGGTGGAGGGCACCCAGGGCACGCTGGCGGGCACGCTGCGCCGCCCGGGGGACGGGGCCTCCAGCTGCCGGGTCTCGGCGGCCGGCTCGGGACTGTACACCACCTTCAGGTGCCGGATGCCCCGGTCCCGCAGCTCCCGGCGCATGACCCGGGCCAGGGGGCAGACAGAGGTCCTGGAAATGTCCGTTATCTGCAAAAGGCCGGGGTCCAGCTTGTTGCCGGTGCCCAGGGCGGAGATGATGGGGATGCCCCGCTGCCCCGCCTGGGCGATCAGGTCCAGCTTGCAGGTGACCAGGTCGATGCAGTCGGCGATATAGTCGAATTTCCCGGTGAAAAACGCATCCCGGTGGGCGGCGTCATAGGTGGCGCACAGGGGGTGGACCCGGAGGCCGGGGTTGATGTCCCGGCACCGCCGGGCGGCTGCTTCGGCCTTATATTCCCCCACGGTGGAGGACAGGGCGTACAGCTGGCGATTGATATTGGTGAGGCTCAGGGTATCCTGGTCCACCAGGGTCAGCTCCCCCACCCCGGAGCGGGCCAGGATCTCGGCGGCGTAGCTGCCCACGCCGCCCAGGCCGAACACCGCCACATGGCAGCGGGAGAGCCGGTCCAGGGCCCGGTCCCCCAGGACCATTTCCGTGCGTAAAAATCTGTGTTCCATAGCGGTCTCCTTGTCGGATAACAGTGGAAAAGAGGCTGGCAGCCGCCAGCCTCTTTTCTGTTGCGTAATGGGGCTCAGCCCACGTACTTCATGCCGGAATTCTCGGTGGCGGTGATGTCCTTGACCAGGTTGGCGGACCACTCGGAGTAGTCCTTGTTCGTCATGGCGTTGCGGACCTGGACCATCCAATAGGGATCGTCGGTGCCCACGAAGTACATGACGTGGTAGCCGATGTAGCTGCCGCCGACGGCATCGTTGGCCACGATGCCGGTATCGCCGGCCTTGCGGCTCTCGTCGAAGCACCAGTCGTTGAACTCGCTGACCATCTGGCCCTTATAGACCTGCTTATACAGGCCGCCGTTGGTGTTGGAGCCGGGGTCCTCGGACAGCTTGTTGGCCAGGGCCGCGAAGCTCTCCTCGGTGGCGTCGCCGTCCTTCCAGGCCTGGAGGGCGTTCTCGGCCTCCTGCTTCTTGCCGGCCTTCAGGTCCTCCAGCTTGGCCTGGTAATCGTCGGCCTTGCTGTCCAGGCTGGAGGTGTCCACCTTGAACAGAATGTGGCGCACGTCCACGGTGTTGTAATCGTTGCGGCTGCGGCTGTGGAAGATCAGCAGATAGATGGAGGTGCCGTTTTCCACGAGCTCGGTGTCGCCGGCCTGGCGGCTGTCGTCAAACACCCACTTGGTGGCGGCATCGCCGCTGTAGGTGCCGGACTCGGGGTGGGAATAGGTGGCGATGGACTCATATTCCTTGGCGGCCTTCTCGGGCAGGATGCCGGACTTGACGGTCTCCAGCACGGCGGCGGCGGCGTCCTTGGCCTTCTGCAGAGCGGCGGCGCTCTCCTCCTCGGTGGGCTGAACGGTGTTGCCGTCGGCGTCCTTGGTGGAGGCGGCGGCGCCGTTGAAGGTGATCATCTCATAGTTGGCCACGTCGAAGGAGTTCTTGTTCTCCTCGTAGTACTTCTGGAGCTCCTCGTCGGTGTACTGCAGGCTGTCGATATAATCCTGCTGATAGTGGGAGGCGATGATGGTATCCTTCAGGATGCCCTGGAAAATCTTCTTGGTCATGTTGCTGCCGTAGAGCTGCTTGAGGTACTCGCTCTCGCTCTTACCGGCGGACTTGGCATAGGAGGCCAAGGTCTCCATGGTGGAGTCCAGCTCCTTCTGCATGTCGTCGTTCCAGGTGATGTTCTTTTCGGCGGCGCCCTTCTTGAGCATGGTGATCTGGATCAGGCTCTTTTTGGCGGCGTCCCTGAAATAGGCGTCCCAGGTCATGTCGTCGGACACGCCCAGCAGGGTCTTGGCCATGTCGCTGAGGCTCTGCTGGGTCAGGGGGGTGGAGTTGCTCAGGCCGTAATAGGAGGCATACTGGCTCTGGGCAATGGAGTTATAGGCCACATGATAGAAATAGCTGACCTCGGCGGCGGAATATGTCTCGCCCTCCACGGTGACGGCGGAAGCACCCCGCTGGATCACGTTGGAGTTCCAGACCAGCAGAACGGCGGCCACCAGCACGAACACGATGGCGATGCCGCCGTAGAGCCAGTTGTTCCGGCGCTGCTTGGCGCGCTCCTCCGCCTGGCGGGCGGCCTTGGGGTCCACGGCGCCGCTGGCGGCGAACTCCTGACGGGCTTTCTTTTCTCTGGATGCACTCATAGTTGTTTCAGTCCTCTCGAAAATAGGTATCGGATACCCTTTGTAGTGTGCTGTTGGTTGATTATACAGGAAAAACCGTCTCTTCGCAAGAGGGAATCGGGATTTCCCGGGAATTTAGGCGAATTTACTCCGCCCGGTATACGACCTTGCCGTCGATGACGGTCATATATGCCTGGCCGCCGATGGTGGTGAGGGGGTCGGCGGTCCACAGGACGAAATCCGCGTCCTTACCGGGCTCCAGGCTGCCCACCCGGCTGTCGATGCCCAGGCTGCGGGCGGGATTGATGGTGATGGCCCGCCAGGCCTCGTCCATAGGCAGACCCGCGTTGGCGGCCAGGCCCGCGCACATGGTCAGATTCTCCAGGGGGATCACCGGTGCATCGGTGATGATGCTGACGGTGAGGCCCGCCCGGTACAGGGCGCCGGGGGTGGTGAAGCTCTTGTGCCGCAGCTCGGCCTTGCTCTTGCTGCCCAGGGTGGGGCCCACAAACACCGGCAGGCCCTCCTTGGCCAGCTCGTCGGAGATCAGCTCGCCGTCGGTGCAGTGGTCCAGGGTGGCCTTCACCCCGAATTCCTTGGCGATCCGCACGGCGGTGAGGATATCGTCGGCCCGGTGGGCGTGGCACTTCAGGGGAATCTCGCCGTTGATCACCGGCAGCATGGCCTCCAGCTTCATGTCGAAGGGGGGATTCTTTCCGGCCAGCTTGTCGTCCCGGTAGCGCTGGGTCTTGAACAGCAGCTCACGCAGCAGCGCCGCCACGGCCATGCGGGTCATGGGGCTTTTCTTCATGCCCTGACCGTAGCAGCCCTTGGGATTCTCGCCGAAGGCGCACTTCATGGCGGCGGGCTCCTTCAGCAGCATATTGTCCACCCGCTTGCCGGCCAGCTTCAGCACCGTGAAGGTGCCGCCCACCACGTTGGCACTGCCGGGGCCGGTGCAGGCGGTGGTGACGCCGCCGCGGAGTCCGTTGGGGAATGCCCCGTCCTGGGGGTTGATGGAGTCGATGGCCCGCAGCTGGGGGGTCAGAGGCTCCACCACCTCGTTGTAGTCCATGCCCTCCCAGCGCAGGCACTCGTTGTCCAGGCCGATGTGGCAGTGGGCCTCCACACAGCCGGGGGTCAGCAGGCGGCCGCCGGCATCGATGACGGTGCAGCCCTCCGGCGGGTCGATGTGGGGAGCGATGGCGGCGATGCGGCCGCCGTCGGCCAGCAGACAGCCGCCAGGAATGTCCGGGCCCGTGATGGGCTTTATATAAGCGTTCTGGATCAGCAGCATAGCGATACCTCTCTTTGTTGTAAATTGAGGACATTATAGCACAGGCTGTTCCGTTTCACAAGGGTTGCGTTTTTCCCGGGGCTGCTTTATAATGTGTAGCCGGAGGAGGCGAGGACATGCGGTACACTACCCTTTGCTATATCGAAAACCCCGCCGGGGAGTATCTGATGCTCCACCGGGTGAAAAAGGAGAACGACTGCAACCGCGACAAGTGGATCGGCATCGGCGGCAAGTTCGAGGACGGCGAGAGTCCCGAGGAGTGCGCCCTGCGGGAGATCAACGAGGAGACGGGGCTCACCGTCACCGGGTACCGCTATCGCGGCATCGTCACCTTTGTGTCCGACCGGTGGGAGACGGAATACATGCACCTGTTCACCGCTGATGCGTGGACCGGCAGCGTCCGGGACGACTGCGGCGAGGGCGTGCTGGAGTGGATCCATAAGGACCGGCTGGCGGCCCTGCCCCAGTGGGCCGGGGACAGGATATTCCTGGACCTGCTGCGGCGGGATGTGCCATTCTTTTCTCTGAAGCTGCGGTATCAGGGGGAAACGCTGGCCTATGCCTGCCTGAACGGAAGGGAGCTGGTCCTGTGACGGTATTGGTCAGCGCATGCCTGCTGGGGGTGCCCTGCCGGTACGACGGGCAGAGCAAGCGCCATCCCCTGGCGCAGGAGCTTTGCCGCAGGCACCAGGTGATCCCCGTGTGCGGGGAAATTTTCGGCGGCCTGCCCACGCCCCGCCCGCCGGCGGAGATCTGCGGGCAGCGGGTAGTCACCCGGGAGGGGGCCGACGTGACGGCGGCGTACCGGCGGGGGGCGGAGGCGGTGCTGGAGCTGGCCCGGCTCACCGGGGCGGAGGCCGCCGTCCTCAAGGAGCGCAGCCCCTCCTGCGGCTCCGGGGCCGTATATGACGGCACGTTCTCCGGCACGCTGACGGCGGGCTGGGGCGTTGCTGCCGGGCTTCTGCGGGAGCAGGGCATCCGGGTGCTGGGCGAGTCCCGGCTGGAGGAGCTTCTGCGGCAGGACGTCCGTTAAAATCACAACAAAATACGACAAAAAACTGTGAGATTCGGAGAAAATTACAAATACCATTGACACAGCACGCGGAAGTTGGTAAAGTAATACCGTAAGCGGTCGGGAACGTTACCGGTAATGTTTCCACGCTGTGGAATGGCCCAGGAAGGAGACGAAGCGCGGCATATGACCATCAAGGATATTGCGCGGCAGTGCGGCGTCAGCGTCAGCACGGTGTCGCGGGTGCTCAATGACCGTCCGGACGTGAGCCCGGAGAACCGGCGCAAGGTGCTCTCCGCCATTCAGCAGTCCAATTACATTCCCAACAACACCGCCAGGGATCTGGTGAAAACCAAGTCCGACGCCATCGGCCTGGTGGTGCGGGGCGTGTCCAACCCGTTTTACACGGATATCATCCGGGTCATCGAGGAGCAGGTCACCGCCCGGGGCTATACCCTGGTGATGCAGCAGATCGGCACCTGTGACGACGAGGTGAAGCGGGGCGCCATGATGGAGCGGGAAAAGCGGCTGCGGGGCCTGATTTTGTTGGGCGGCCGGTCCGACTATTCGCCCCAGGAGCTGGCGCCGCTGAACATCCCCTTTGTCTGCTGCTCCTACAGCAACCAGTACGGCACCCTGCCGTCGGATTCCTATGCGTCGGTATCCATTGCCGACGAGGAGGAGGCCTACCGGGCAGTGTCGGAGCTGTATCGGTGCGGGCACCGGCGTATTGCTGCGCTGGTATCCGGCGCGGAGGACCGCTCCATCAGCCAGCTGCGGTATCAGGGCTATGTCCGGTCCCTGGCGGATCACGGCCTGCCCCTGGAGCAGGAGCTGGTCATCGAGGCCGGGTCCTTCGACATCCGGCAGGCGTATCTGGCGGTGCGGCGGCGGCTGATGGAGGGGGCGCGGTTCACGGCCCTGTTCGCCATCTCCGACAACATGGCCATCGGGGCCATGCGGGCCCTGCGGGAGGCCGGGCAGCAGATCCCCCGGGACTGCTCCGTCATCGCCATCGACGGGCTGACGATGTCCGAGTACATCAACCCCACCCTGACCACCCTGTGCCAGCCTATGGAGCACATGGGACGGCGCAGCGTGGAGATCCTGCTGGACATGGTGGAGCACCGGGGCGGACCCATCCGGGAGACTGCCCACACCACCCTGCGGACCGGGGAATCCGTCCGCGACATTTCTTAGTTTTTCCGGCGGAAACCGCCTGAAAAATATATAATGAAGGAGAATTGATCATGAAGAAAACTCTTGCATTGATCCTGGCCGCTATCATGGCTCTGTCCCTGGTAGCCTGCGCCAAGACCCCCGCAAACGGCGGCACGGAGGCCAAGGGCTCCGTGTATTACCTGAACTTCAAGCCCGAGGCCGATCAGGCCTGGCAGGCGCTGGCCAAGACCTACACCGAGAAGACCGGTGTGGAGGTCAAGGTCGTCACCGCTGCCTCCGGCCAGTATGACACCATGCTGACCTCCGAGCTGGACAAGTCTGCTCCTCCCACCATGTTCCAGGTGGGCAACCAGGGCGCCGTCAACTCCTATGGCGATTTCTGCTATCCTCTGGATAACACCGACGTCATGAAGGAAATGACCACCCAGGACTTCAACCTGAAGAATGCCAACGGCGAGACCGTGTCCATCGGCTACTGCTATGAGGCCTTTGGCATCATCGTCAACAAGGCTCTGCTGAAGCAGGCCGGCTATGAGATCTCCGATATCACCAACTTTGAGACCCTGAAGAAGGTCGCCGACGACATCCACAGCCGCGCTGCCGAGCTGGGCTTTGACGCCTTCAGCTCCGCCGGCCTGGAGGGCTCCTCCAGCTGGCGCTTCTCCGGCCATCTGGCCAACATGCCCCTGTTCTATGAGTTCCGGGATGACAAGGTCACCTCTCAGCCCGCCGCCATCAAGGGCACCTATCTGGACAACTTCAAGAACGTCTGGGATCTGTACACCACTGACTCCGCCACCACCGGCGCTGCTCTGACCACCGCCACCGGCGACGCCTCCGAGGCCGAATTCGGCCAGGGCAAGGCTGTGTTCTATCAGAACGGTTCCTGGGAGTATGCCAACCTCACCGGCGAGGAGAAGGGCTTTAAGATGAACCCCGAGGATCTGGCCATGATCCCCATCTACTGCGGCGTTGAGGGCGAGGAGCAGTCCGGTCTGTGCTGCGGCACCGAGAACTGCTGGGCTGTCAACAAGAACGCCAAGGAAGAGGACATCCAGGCCACTCTGGACTTCATGAAGTGGGTCGTCACCTCCGACGAGGGCACCACCATGCTGGCTGAGCAGTTTGGCCCCTGCCCCTTCAAGAACGCCAAGACCCCCGAGAACGTGTTCTTTGCCGATGCCAACGCCTATACCGCTGCCGGCAAGTACATTGTGACCTGGGCCTTCAACTGGACTCCCGCCGTGGATGACTGGCGTGCGGGCGTGGTGGACGCTCTGACCCAGTACACCGTCAACGGCGGCAGCTGGGACAACGTCAAGACCGCCTTCGTGGACGGCTGGGCCACCCAGTATGCCAAGGAGAACGGCTGAGCTATAAGCGCTCCGTTGTAACGCAATAGGACCGGGGGCGGGCTTATCGCCCGCCCCCGATTTTCTCACCTGCGGCGCACAGAGCTGTTGGCCGGTATGGACCGGGCAAGAGCTCCGGGCGCCGCCCGGAAAAAACATAGATAGGAGAGAGGCGTCATGAAACTTCCGAAACACCGCCGGGACGAGGCCGCGCTGAATTCCCGGCTGATCCGCCGCCCCATCAAGCGCATGGTGTGGCTGTTTTTGCTGCCCACCTTCGGGGCCTTCTGCATCGGCTTCCTGTACCCCTTCTTCAAGGGGCTGTTTCTGTCCTTCTGCAACTTCCGCATTACCAGCCAGTGGACATGGACGGGGCTGGAAAACTACCGGAAGGCCTTCCAGGACCCCGGCTATATGCACGCGTTCTGGTACACGGCGCTGTTTGCCCTGGTGAGCCTGATCGCTATCAATCTGTTTGCCTTTACCATTGCCTATGCACTGACCCAGAAGTTCAAGGGCACCAACGTGTTCCGCACGGTGTTCTTCCTGCCCAACCTCATCGGCGGCATCGTGCTGGGCTATATCTGGTCCATGATCTTCGACGGCATCCTCATCAAGTACAACACCTCCGTGGTTCTGGAGACGAAATACGGCTTCTGGGGTCTGGTGATCCTGGTGTGCTGGCAGCAGATCGGCTATATGATGATCATCTATATTGCCGGACTCCAGGCCGTGCCCGAGGATATGCTGGAGGCGGCCCGCATCGACGGTGCCAACCGCTGGCAGACCCTGTGGCGGGTCACCATCCCCAACGTGATGCCCTCTATCACCATCTGCATGTTCCTGAGCCTGACCAACGGCTTCAAGCTGTTTGACCAGAACCTGGCCCTGACCGACGGGCGTCCCTTCCAGCAGCTGGGCAACGGAGAGACCATCAAAACAACGGAAATGCTGGCCCTGAACATCGTCAACGCCTTCGGCACCAGCGGCGGCGGCAACCGCGGCGTGGGTCAGGCCAAGGCCGTGATCTTCTTCATTGTGGTGGCGGCCATCAGCATCATCCAGCTTCAGGCCAGCCGCCGCAAGGAGGTGCAGCAATGATCAAAACCGAAGCTCTGCGCCGCAGAGAGCGCCGTCAGGCGCTGCTGACGGTGGTGTTCACCATCATTTCCGTGATCTATCTGATGCCGGTGCTCCTGGTGCTCATCAACTCCCTGAAGGCCAACGCCTTTGTCAACACCGAGACCTTCAAGCTGCCCACGGCGGAATCCTTTGTGGGGCTGAAGAACTATATCAAGGGCATGACCTTCGGCAACTTCGCCTTCTATAAGGTGGTATTCTACAGCTTCTTCATCACCATTACCTCCACGGCGCTGATCCTGCTGTGCACGTCCATGGCGGCGTGGTACATCTCCCGGGTGGGGAGCCTGGTCAGCAAGATCGTGTACTACCTGTGCGTATTCTCCATGGTAGTGCCCTTCCAGATGGTCATGTACACCCTGGCCCGGACGGCGGACCAGGCGCATCTGAACACCCCCTGGACCATCCCCGTGGTATACCTGGGCTTCGGCGCGGGCCTTGCCGTGTTTATGTTCACGGGCTTTGTCAAGAGTCTGCCGCTGGAGATCGAGGAGGCCGCCGCCATCGATGGCTGCGGCCCGGTGGGCACCTTCTTCCGGGTGGTGCTGCCTATGCTGAAGCCCACCATGATCTCCGTGGGCGTGCTGGAGATCATGTGGGTATGGAACGACTATCTGCTGCCCAGCCTGGTGCTGGACATCAACCAGTACCGCACCATCCCCATCCACATCCAGTACCTCAAGGGCAGCTACGGCACCGTGGACATGGGCGCCACCATGGCCCTGATCATGCTGAGCATCCTGCCGGTGATCATCTTCTATCTGTGCTGCCAGAAGCACATCATCAAGGGCGTGGCCGCCGGAGCCGTGAAGGGCTAAAAAAACAAAGCATTTTTCTGATAAGTGAGTTGACTGACATATGAATCGTTGCAGCGGCATTTTGATGCCGGTATTTTCCCTGCCGTCTCCCTACGGCATCGGGACTCTGGGCAAGGCCGCCTATGACTTTGCCGATTTTCTCCACGCCGCCGGGCAGCACTGCTGGCAGATGCTGCCTCTGGGCCCCACCAGCTACGGCGACTCCCCCTACCAGAGCTTTTCCACCTATGCGGGCAATCCGTATTTCATCGACCTGGAGCTGCTGATCGAGGACGGGCTGCTGACCCGGGATGAGGTGGAGAGCCAGAACTGGGGAACCAATCCCCGGTACGTGGACTACGGAAGGATTTATGAGAGCCGCTTCGCCGTGCTGCAGAAGGCCAAGGACCGGGGCTGGGAGCGGGACCAGGAGGCGGTGGCCGCCTTCCAGGCGGAGAACAGCCGCTGGCTGCCGGATTACGCCCTGTACATGGCCTGCAAGCGCCATTTTGGCATGCGCTCCTGGACCGAGTGGGAGGACGCGGACATCCGCCTGCGGAAATCCCCGGAGGTGCTGGAGCGGTACCGCACCCTGCTGCGGGAGGACGTGGAGCTGTTCACCTATCTGCAGTTCCTGTTCTTCCGCCAGTGGAACAGGCTGCGGGACTATCTCCACGGCCTGGACATCCAGGTCATCGGCGACCTGCCTATTTATGTGGCCATGGACTCCGCCGACGTGTGGGCGGAGCCGGAGAGCTTCCAGCTGGACGACCAGTGCGTGCCCACGGAGGTATCCGGCGTGCCGCCGGACTATTTCAGCGCCGACGGTCAGCTGTGGGGCAATCCCCTGTACGCCTGGGACCGGATGCAGGCCGACGGCTTCGGCTGGTGGATCCGCCGGGTGGACGGCGCGTCCAAGCTGTATGACGTGATCCGTATCGACCATTTCCGGGGCTTCGATGCCTATTGGGCCGTGCCCTACGGCGAGACCACCGCCAAGAACGGGCACTGGGTCAAGGGCCCGGGCATGAGCCTGGTGGGCGTGCTGACGAGCTGGTTCCCCCAGCTGCGGTTCATCGCCGAGGATCTGGGCTATCCCACCCCAGGCGTCCAGCAGCTTTTGCAGGATTCCGGTCTGCCGGGCATGAAGGTGCTGGAATTTGCCTTCGATTCCCGGGATACCAGCAGCTATCTGCCCCACTCCTACACGGAGAACTGCGTGTGCTATACCGGCACCCACGACAACAGTCCCCTGGCCCTGTGGAAGGACGAGGCTGCGCCGGAGGACATCGACTGTGCCCGGGAGTACCTGGGGCTTAACGATCGGGAGGGCTTCAACTGGGGCATCATCCGGGGCGGCATGAGCTCCGTGGCCCGGCTGTTTGTGGCCCAGATGCAGGATTATCTGGAGCTGGGGCTGCACCACCGCACCAATATCCCCGGCACCCAGAGCGGCAACTGGCAGTGGCGTCTGCTGCCCGATGAGGCCACGCCGGCCCTGGCCCGGCGCATCCGCCGCGTCACGGAGCTGTACGGCCGCTGAAAAACCAAGCTGTTTCGCTGCGAATCTCTCTGATAAAGCCAAGGACCCCGGCGCACTGCGCCGGGGTCCTTGGTTCAGCTTGTCAAAAATCCTTTTTGACAAGGCGGAGGCAATCCTGCTTTTTTGACAGTCTGAGGAGGACGGCTTTGAAGCCGTCCTCCTTTGGCATGGATCAGAAAAACCCGCTGTCTGATCGGATTCCCTTTATTCAGCCGGATGCACCCTGTCCGGCTCCCCGGCCAGGGCGCGGTATAGCCCCTCCCGGTTGTCCCGGGTGATATACAGCACCCGGACGCCGGGAACGGACCGGACTGCCCGCAGAAAGGGGTCGTCCCGGTTTTTTACCGCCGCCAGCACCGGCTGCGGGCCCCGCAAGGCCGCCAGCACCGCCGCCTGGAACCGAGACGCGTCCCGCTCCAGAAAGCCCAGCTCATCCATGACCAGCAGGCCCGGCCCCGCCAGCAGCCGGGGGCCCCATTCATCAAACACCGGGGTATACCGGGCGCTGCGCCGGCTGTCGCACCGGCCTGCCAGATTCTCCGGGCCGTACTGCCGCCGGTCCTCCGGTTGGGCGGCGGGGTGGATATAAATGGGGAACATGCCCTCCCCATCCGCTGTGGTCAGGCGCTTGGTGACAAACCCCGACACCGGTCCCGGGTACAGGGCCGCCAGGCGGCGGATCAGGGTGCTTTTTCCCACGCCACGGGGACCGCAGATGAGAATTTTATCCATACATTTCCTCCCTCAGCTGCGCCGCCGGGATAGCCAGCAGACACAGAGGCTTCGGATTGGGCAGATACAGCGGATAATCCGCCCAGGCCGACAGCTCCAGCCGCTGGGCCAGCTCCTGCCGGGACGGTACCGCGCCATCCCGGCTGTACAGCCGGAAAAAGGCCTGGGCATCGTCCAGGGACAGGAAGGGCTGGCCAAACTCCAACGTAAACCGCCGGGCGGTGTAGGTCAGGCCCCGGCGCTGAAGCTCTCGCTCCATGTCGGCCGCAGTGTGCCCCGCCATCCGGACACCGGAGCTGAACTGGTGCCGCCGGAAATCCCGCCGCACCACCAGGGCCGTGCCGCCGCACTGGCGGGCGGCAATGGCCAGCGTCTCCTCTGTGCCGCCGAACAGGCAGAACACCATGGCGTCATACGGCTGCCTGGGCGGCAGCTCCCGGATATCCCCGGTAAGCGCCGACAGTTTCGGGTCCTCTCCCCGGGCCCGCAGGGCGGCAACAGCCGCCGGAGACCGGTCCACAGCGGTGACATGGGCGCAATAGGGCAGCAGCGCCCGGCTCAAAAGACCCAGGCCGCACCCGGCGTCGCACACCCGGTCCTCCGGGCGCAGGAATGCCCCCAGCTGCCGGGCCAGGTCCTGGTAATAGCGGCTGTGATTCGCCGCCGTGTACAGATACCGGATGATCTCCGGGCTCCATCTCTGCATGCTTATCGGCCCCCCCTGAGGAGGGCCCGTACCGGTGCTGGCTCGTTCCGCACGATGCACTCCCCTCTCATTCCATGAAAGTATAGCATGGATGGGGCCCAAATTGCAAGGCATGCCCCAGGGTACACCGGGCGTATCTGCATCGCCTTTGCCGCTGCGCCTCTATCCCCTGCGGAAAAAGGCCACCGCTATGGCACCGGGACCGGCATGGGTGCCAATGACGCCGCCAATCAGCGTGGATTCCAGCCCATCGACGCCGTTTTCCCACAGGGCACGGCTGTCCTCCACATATTTTTTCAGAAATACATCCGTCAGACCCGTATAACCCAACAGAATGGGCAGTTGAAAGTCGATGCCGCCGCAGGCACGGATCTTCTCCACCAGCAGATTGTTTCCCTGGCGGGAGCCCCGGGCCTTGCCGATCAGGAGGATCTCCCCCTTTTCGATGGTAAGCACCGGCTTGATGTTCAGCAGCCCCCCGGCCAGCGCAGTGGTCTTGGAGATGCGGCCGCCCCGCTTGAGATATTCCAGGGTATCTACCAGCGCCAGGACGCATACGTCCTCCCGCTTCTCCGTCAGCTCCCGGGCCAGGGCGGCAGCATCCATGCCCCGGTCGATGCAGGTCAGGGCATACTCCGCCAGTATCCCCGTTCCAATGGCGGCAGTGCCGCTGTCCACCACATAGACGTTGTCGTAGTCCGCCGCCGCGATGCAGGCGCTCTGATAGGTGCCGGACAGCCTGGAGGATATGGTCAGCACCACGGCGGCGCTGCCGCTGTCCCGCACCCGGCGAAGCTCCTGATCAAAGGCTGCCGGGCTGGCCTGACTGGTGGTGGGCAGCACGTCGCTCTCTACCAGCCGCTCGTAAAACCGGTGTCTGTCCATGGTCACGCCGTCCAGAAACTCCTCCTGTCCGAAATGAATGGTCAGCGGCACTACCGTCAGTCTGCTGCGGACGCGCTCCGGCACATCCACCGTGGAATCTACAATCAATTCAACGTTCATAGGGTCCTCCTGTTACGCGAAAGTAGCCCCGAGTATAGCAGTTTTTTGTTGATTTGTCAACATAAAATATTTGTTTTGTTGAATAAACGGAGCCAGATATCCACCGCCGCTCCCTGCCGCAGGCAACACATCGTCCAACTGCTCCCCTGTGCCGCCGTATAGGAAGGGAGTTGATAGAAATGTCTGAACTGAAAAACACGACCAAGGCCGCGCTGGCGGCCGCCCTGGGGGCGCTGTGTGCCTACGG
>OLGL01000352.1_pt1 | contig 58609 bp, 45 predicted proteins | sample 1605041 | NCBI WGS metagenome assembly OLGL01 (sample SAMEA3888905, study PRJEB22519) | human gut metagenome | biome: human gut; feature: human-associated habitat; material: faeces | place: Denmark | collected 2010 | reverse complement strand
TCTTGTCGGCCTTGGCACGCAGGGCCACATTGGCCATCACGGCGTTATAGGGCTGATCCGGGTCGGCGAAGAAGGGAATCTTCTGGCCCGTCACGATCGTATTATTGAGGTCGATGCCGGCGATACCCGTGGCGATCAGCTCCGACGGCTGGATGCGGCGGAACGGATTCACCGTCGGACCACCGATCTCGCGGGCTTCGCCCTCGATCTGCTCGCCGCCCTCGATGGGTTCGCCGTAGGCGTTGAAGAAACGGCCCGCCAGGTTGTCCGAAACGCGCAGCTTCGGGGGTTCGCCGTGGAAAATAACCTCCGAATCGGTGGTAATACCCTCCGTGCCCGCGAAAACCTGCAAAGTCACCTGGTCGCCCATAATCTTCACCACCTGGGCCAACTTGCCGCCTACGGTGGCCAGCTCGTCATTACCCACGCCCTCGGCACGCAGCGTCACGGTCGCCTTGGTAATGTTTTCAATCTTGGTATATATCTTCTGAAATGCTCGTGTTGTCATACCGCGCCTTATTTGGATTCTTTTTCACTCACTGTTTTCTCGATCTGACGGCGGTAGTCCTCGAATTTCTCCGATTTCCACTCCGAATAGTTCATCTGACGGAAGAGGTTGATCAGGCCCTTGAAGAACGATGCGCACTCCTCGAAACCGGTGAACCCGAACTCCCGGTCGCAGATGTCGAGCACCATCTCGTACATCATCTTCTGGCGTTCGATCGGGCAGTTGGCGTCGATCTCGTCGAAGGCGTCCTGCTGCAAGATCACGAAGTCGATCAGCTCCGACTTCCAGAACCGCTCGTGGTACTCCACCGGCACGCCGTCGTCACCCAGGATGTTGATCTGGTCGTTGGCCTCCTTACCGCGCTGCACGAGCGTCTTGCCCGTATAAACCTTCTCCACCCAGCCCTTTTCGATGCGGGTGTCGAGGTACTCCTCGATCTCGGGATATTCGAGGTATTTCGAGTAGGACTCCAGCGGGTCGATAGCCGGGTAACGCTTCGAATCGGCGCGGCCCTGCGAAAGGGCGTAGAAACAGCGGGCTGCCTTCTTCGTCGATTCGGTCACCGGCTCCTTGAGGTTACCGCCGGCAGGCGACACCGTACCCAGGAAGGTCACCGAACCCGTCTTGCCGTTGCTCAGCTTGACCAAACCGGCCCGCGCATAGAAGTTCGAAATGATCGCCGAAAGATCGACCGGGAAGGCGTCCTGGCCCGGAAGCTCCTCCAGACGGTTGGACATCTCGCGCAGCGCCTGCGCCCAGCGCGAAGTCGAGTCGGCCATAACGAGCACCTTGAGGCCCATCGAACGGTAGTACTCGCCGATGGTCATACCCGTATAAACGGACGCCTCACGCGCCGCGACGGGCATGTTCGAAGTATTGCAGATGATGATGGTACGTTCCATGAGCTTGTGGCCCGTGCGGGGATCGACCAGCTCGGGGAACTCTTTGAAAATCTCGACCACCTCGTTGGCACGCTCGCCGCAGGCCACGATGATAATTACGTCGGCATCGGCCTGCTTCGAAATCGCATGCTGGAGCACCGTCTTGCCCGCACCGAAAGGTCCGGGGATGAAGCCCGTACCGCCCTCGGCCAGCGGGTTGAAAGTGTCGATGGCCCGCACGCCCGTCTCCATGACGCGCGAGGGGCGCGGCTTCTCCCGGTAACAGCGCACGGCCTGCTTCACGGGCCACCGCTGAACCATCGTAATATCGTGATCCCGGCCGTCGGCATCGGTGATGACGGCGATCGTGTCCGTAACCTTGTACTCTCCGGCGGGCACGACGCTCTTGACCGTATAGGTTCCCTCCATCGTGAAGGGCACCATGATCTTGTGCTCGACCCACTCCTCCTTGACCTGCCCCAGCCACGACGCGGCCGAAACCTTGTCGCCGGGCGCCGCCAGCGGCTTGAACTCCCACTTCTTCTCGAAGTCGATGGGATCGGTGATCGAACCGCGCGCGATGAACAGACCGTCCATCTTCTCCAGGTCGTTCTGCAGACCGTCGTAGTTACGCGAAAGAAGACCGGGAGCGAGCGTCGCTTCCAGCATGTGACCCTCGAATTCGACCTTTTCGCCGATCTTCAGTCCGCGGGTCGAGTCGAAAACCTGCACGTAGGCATTGTCGCCCACGACCTTGATGACCTCGGCCATCATCTTGGTATCCCCGCAGTAAACGTGACAGATTTCGTTCTGGCCGACAGGGCCGTCCGCCTTCACGATCACGATGTTCGAGATGATACCGTTTACTCGTCCTGTTGTTTTCATTATCTGTTTTATTGTTTATTGATCAAATCCCTGCCGTCCAGACTGGTCATCAGGCGGCGCAGCATTTCGCGCCCCTGCGTCTCGTCCAAACGGGTCCAGCGCGCTACGATGTTCACTTTCACCAGGTAAGCCAGCAGTGCGTTGATGTTGAAATAGTCGAAAGTGGAGAGCTCTTCGGCTTGGTTCCAGCGGATCACATCGATCTTGCGCTCCTTCTCCACCAGGTTGGTCTCGTCGTTCACGGCGGCGATCACCGCCTCCAGGTAGGGAACGTCGCCCCGCAAGCCGAAATCGGCGGCTGACGAGCGTTTGAGCTGCTGCGAAATTTCATCCCCGCCTACGACAGACTCCTCGGCCGAACGTCCCGTAACGCGGGCTACGACGGCGGCAGAGATGTTGCGCAGGTTGCGGTCGAAATCGGCCCACTGGCGCAGGAAACGGCTCTTGGAGTGGGCGCACTCGTCGTAGTAGGCCGAGAAAAGAGCGTTCTCGAACGATTGGTCGGTGTCGATCCCGTCCTCGTTGTCGGCATCTTCATCGACGATGGCCGAATAGGAACGGACCACGGTCGCCATACGCGCCGGAAGCCGGTCGGGGTTCTTGGTCTGCTCCTCGATCTCTTCCCGCGAGAGGTTGCCCAGCGGGTTGTGCGCCGCGCGTCCCTTGCGGAAATTAACCAGGTTCTCGCAGTCGTAGTAACCGTAAAGCAGGCGCACGCAACGTGCGTCGCGGGCGGAAACCCCTTCGAGAATCTCCTCGATGATCGCCCGGGCGTTGAAGCCCTTGGTATCGGCATCGAGCGAATACTCCCGCAATCCGGCTACCAAACAGTAGTAATTCTTGTCGAACATGGCGCCCGGCTTAAGCGTTATACAGCATTTTATAAACCTTGTCGCGCAGGTACTCCTTCAACAGAGCGTCGAAATCCTGGTCCGAAAACGAAATGTAGTAGCCGCCGTCTTTGGCACCCACCTTGAATCCCGTCCTGACCTCCTTCGAATAACCCACCTCGACGCCTGCGGCCAGCAGTTCCTTCGCAGCGGCTTCGAACGTCGCTTCGAACGCCTTCTGTTCCGCCTCCGGCAGCAGGGCCTTCAACTGGTTCTTCGACGAATCGGCGCCGCTCCAGTTCTTGGCGACGGTAAGCAGCATCTGCTTTACGAATTCGGGATCGAGCGTCGCAGCTTTCACGGCGGGAGCGGTGCTCTTGGCGATAATCATGGAGCTGATCTCGGCTTTGATCTTCGAGAGGGCCTGCTTGCCCGCGAGCGAAATTTCGGTCATCGCGTTCTTCTCCACGTCCTGTGCTTTGGTATTGGCATCGGCGAGGATCTTCGCGGCCTGCGCCTCGGCTTCCTTCACGATCTTGGCCGCATTGGTCTTCGCTTCGGCCACCAGACGTTCCGCCTCGGCACGGCCTTTCTCCAGTCCCTCGTCGTAGAGCTTCTGGGTTAACTGTTGAAGTTTGTTTTCCATAGAATTTATGTTTATTATATTTGAATTTCTTATTCGTCACTCCATGACCTCGCGTCACGGATTCCGGGATGCAGCCCGGCCTCACACCGATCCTGCCGACCGAAACGCACGGCATACAGCACCGCTTTCCCCGCCGGCAAATCCGACCGCAGGCATACGATCCGGGATCATCGGAATCTTTCTCTTCCTCACCTCCATCCGAGACTAGATCGCAAGCGATCTCTCCCCGACTCCGACCGGAAACATCGGAACTGTTCCCGAAATCACACTCCTCCGAATTAGTTCCTACAAATATATAAAATCCATTTTAACCCACGCATATTCGGCGCATTTTTTTTCGGATCGAACTATAAATATTGTCTTTGAGTTTCGATTTCAACAATCGATCAATCACATTAGTTTTTATCTAATTAGAAAAATCAATAGCATATGGTTCTCCTGATATTTTTTTAAGCACTCTATATATCCACGGATCTTTGTAGTCGCTTGTAAAAATTTCTATTTCTTTCGATGGCAATACAAGCTGTCCATTGTAATATACTTTTATATCGGGAAGGATTTTTAGCATATCAAAAGTGTAATCGTGTTTTGGAGGAAATAATTTTTCCCAACGATATAACGCACCAAACATGCCGATATTGGTAATACAAATAGTATTTGATCGACATGGTAGAATTTCAAGCTCATTTTTATTCCATCCACTCAACCACCCGACACGATTATTTAGATATGTAGCATAGTTCGAAGAATCCGGGAGATTGATACGAACTGTGTCCGCACTATTATTACGAACATTTACTTCGTAATTAATCTCGATATCCGAATGTTCGAATTCGGCGTAAAATCGTTTATCGGCCAAGGATAGGGTTATGGACCGAATACTTACGGTATCGCTGTCCTTTGCAAAATCTTCGAAAGAATCGATTACTAAATGGGTTACATTTTGTGTTTGGTAACGATCATCTGAGCAAGCCGCTAATCCGAATAGCAGAAAAATAACACTGAAAATGTTATTCAATTTGTTTTTTATACTCTTCGATTGCATTTTTTTCAATCGTTTGGGACAACCAACGTCTTCATCTCGAAAAAAGCTCCCTCCGAATGAAAATCCGAAGGGAGCAATGGCTTATTCAAAATTCATCGCCCTGATGTTCGGGACGCAGCAGATCGGTGACTACCTTTACGGGCGAAAAAGTCGTGATGGGGACTTCGACGAAGACCGTATTCCACCGGGCCATGGCACCGTTCCAAAGACCGGGCAGTTCCTGCGCGAGCAACTCGCGTCCGCCGTCCGACTTGCGGGAGATAAAACCCGTAGCGGGATCGACGAACTCCCGCAGATCGAAACGACCGCCTTTCGAGGTGCGGAAGCTGCAAACCAGATCCACCGGATTGAAATGAGTCGCCGAGCGCATCAATTTCCGCTTTTCGGGAGCGATCTGGTTCGATTCGGCGATCTGGAGCGTCTCCAACCCGTCGGCCCCGGCCACCCAGAAGGGGCCGCCGCCCGGTTCGCCTTCGTTGCGCACCATGCCGCACACCCGGATCGGGCGATTGAGCACCCGCCTCAAAAGAGGCGTACCGTAGTCCTTGGGCAGTTTCACGCAGAGTTCATTCTCGATGAACGCGGCGATGGGCTCCAACTCGGCACCCGGCACTTCGAGAGCCATGAGGTATTCGAAAATCCGCTCCTGCAATGCGAGCAGCACTCCGGCCAGCGCTTTTTTATAAAGCACCGTATCGCCCCGCCGGGCATCGGTAGTAACATTATCGATATTTTTAACGAAGACTATGTCCGCATCGATCTTTCCGAGGTTCCCGATCAGCGCCCCGTGTCCCGCAGGACGGAAGAGCAACCGCCCGTCTGCCCGTCGGAAAGGCGTACAGTCGGGATTCACGGCGAGCGTGTCGGTCGAAGGGTCCTGCACGGAGAAGGAGATGCGATACTTGACCCCGAAACGGGATTCGTAAACCGGTATCTTCTCGGCCAGCAACGCTTCGAAACGGGTCAGATGCTCGGGCGAGACGGTAAAGTGAATCTTCACCTCGCCCCCGGCGGCGGCGTACTGCGCCCCTTCGACCAGATGCTCCTCGACGGCTTTGCGCACCTCGTCCCCATAGCGGTGGAACGACACCAGTCCCTTCGGAGTTTCCCCGTAACGGAGCCCTTCGGCGACGATATTTTCGACCGTCCGCCGCTCGTCGGCATCGTCACCGACGATCGTCCGCAGCTCGGGCCAGAAGGCGAAGCGGCGGCGGTTGGCCAGCAACTCCCCGACCACAGCCGTACGGCGCCCCTCGCGGACGAACTCGAACAAATCCTTGAACATACGGGTCGCTGCGCCCGAAGCGGGCACGAATTTCACCACCCGCAAAGACTCCTTCGCACGGTCGTAACGGGCCGCCGCCTGCTCGATCCCGGCAGCATCCAGCACCCGAATACCGTCGCCGCACGAAGCGGCCCGCGTCACGGGAAGAAAGGGAAAACCCTCCCGAAAATTTTTCAACTGGGTTTCGAGAGCCGCCGGCGTCAAGCCGTGCTCCTCCATTTGCACAAAATCCTCTTTCGTAAACATATCGGAAACCGTTTATCAGTCACATTCATTCTCTTTCAGCAAGATCGGCGCCACATCGACCGACGCCCGACGAAGCGGGCGATAAAAAACAGCGACTCCGCCCGTTTTTCTCTTCACGCACACGGCGCCCTGCCCGCCTGTTACAAAAAGCTCCCTTCTCACTCGCATAGATAGATCGAAACCGTCGAACGATCGTTCTCCCTGCCCGACACAACGTCCCGCACCACTCGACCGAAAACGGCGAACTGCGGGCCCCGTTCTCTCCGCCGGGCAAAAAGTCGTCCTCTCCTGCCTCGCTTATCGGAAACATCGAACTGCATTCTCTGTTTTCTCCGTCCGGCAGAGCGAGTGAAGTCGTTCTGCCCTCGCTTGTCGAAAACATTCAAATTAACGAAATAATTCCTAACTTTGCAAATATGATACGAGAATTTAACAATCCCGAACTCGCCCCGCGCAACAGTTTTCACGTGGCGCAGCGGGCGGCACGCCTCATCGAGTTCGACCGGACGGAAGATTTGCAGGAACTCTTCGAGAAAGGAATGCCTGATCCGTGGTACGTCCTCGGAGGAGGCAACAACGTCCTCTTCACGCAAGACTATCCCGGTACGCTGCTGACCCCTGTGGCACAGGGTATCCGCATCGTGGACGAACAGCCGGACTGCGTGACGGTCGAAGCCGACGCGGGCGTCGAGTGGGACGACCTGGTCGAATGGGCCGTACAGCACGAACTGTGGGGATTGGAAAACCTCTCGCTCATCCCCGGCAAAGTCGGGGCTGCTCCGGTTCAGAACATCGGGGCTTACGGCTGCGAGGCCAAGGATGCGATCCGAAGCGTCGAGATGTTCTGCACGGAGACCTTCAACACGCTCGTCCTGAACAGAGAACACTGCGCGTTCGGGTACCGGGACAGCGTCTTCAAACGCTCCCTGCGGGGACGTGTAATCATCACTTCGGTCCGCTTTGCGTTGAGCCGCACGCCCCGACCCCGCCTCGAATACGGGGATTTGGCCGCAGAGGTCGAAGCGCGGGGAGGCATCACGCTGCGCAACATCCGCGAGGCCGTTTGTGCGATCCGCCGGGCCAAGCTGCCCGACCCTGCGGTGACGGGCAACGCCGGGAGCTTCTTCAAGAATCCGGTCGTCGGCCGCGAGGAGGCCGAACGCTTGTCGGCACTTTATCCCGATATGCCGCACTATCCTGCGGCCGACCCTTCGCAAGTCAAGCTGGCCGCAGGCTGGCTGATCGACCGCGCCGGACTGAAAGGCCACAGCGAAGGACGCGTAGGCATCCACCCCCGGCAGGCGCTGGTGATTATCAACCTCGGAGGCGCTACGGGTACGGAGATCGTCGCTTTCGCCCGCAAAGTGCAGGAACAGGTAAAGAAACGCTTCGGCGTGGAGATCGAACCCGAAGTCAATATATTATAAAACCGACAAGGCACTGCCTATGAACCTACTGGACAATTTCCAACGCTACATCCGCCGCAACGAGCTGGCAGCTCCGGAGGATTTCATCCTGCTGACCGTTTCGGGCGGCGTGGACTCGATGGTCATGCTCTCGCTCTTCGTGCGAAGCGGCTATCGCGTCGGCGTGGCCCACTGCAATTTCCAGTTGCGGGGCGTGGAGAGCGAAGAGGACGAGGAACTCGTACGCCGCGAGGCGGAGAAGTACGGCGTGCCCTGGTACAACAAACGCTTCGACACCAAAGGCGAGATGGAGCGCACGGGCGAATCGATGGAAATGGCCGCACGGCGGCTGCGCTACGCCTGGTTCGACGAATTGAGCCGCGAGCACGGTTACACGGTGGTAGCCATCGCCCACCACATCGACGACTCGATCGAAACCTTCTTCATCAACCTGTTGCGCGGCACCGGCCTGCGGGGTCTGACGGGGATCACCACCCATGCCGGGAAGCTGATCCGCCCGCTGATGTTCGCTTCGCGCAAGGACATCCTCGAATACGCCGTAGCGCAGCACATTCCCTACCGGGAAGATTCGTCGAACCGCTCGACCAAATACCTGCGCAACAAGATCCGCCTGGGACTCGTACCCCGCATCAAGGAGATCAGCCCCAAGTTCACCGACCTGATGCGTCAGAACATCGGCCGTCTGACCGACGCGCAGCTCTTCATCAACCACGGCATCCAGCGCATCCGCGAAGAGGTCATCACCACCGAAAACGGGATCGACACGATCCACATCGACCGTATCGACCGGGCTTTCCCGCTGAATTTCGTAATCTTCGAACTGCTCAACTCGACCTATTCGTTCAAAGGCGACGTGTCGGACGCTCTGGTCAGGGCGCTGGAGCAGAACTCCGGCACGGGCAAGCGGTTCTACTCCAAATCCCACGTGGCGTACATCGACAGGGGACGGATTATGGTAACCCCGATCCCGGCGGACGACCCCTGCCAGGTGCAGGTCGAGGCGGGCGCCCCGCGCTGCTACTGCGGCAACTCGGTGCTCTACTTCGAGCTGCGCGACATCGACGATATCCAGGGCTTCGGCGTACCCGAACACATCGCCCAGGTGGATGCCGACAAACTCAAATACCCGCTCACGGTGCGCCGCTGGCAGGAGGGGGACTGGTTCATTCCCTACGGCATGTCCGGCCGCAAGAAGGTCAGCGACTACCTGATCGACCATAAAGTCCCGCTGCCGGAGAAGGCGCGGCAATTCGTACTGCTTTCCGGGGATGAGATCGTCTGGCTCGTCGGGCGGCGCATCGACGACCGCTACCGGCTCACGGCCGAGACCGAAAACGTACTGCGCATCACCAAAGAGATCATTTAAGCCATGGCGAAAGGCGGCGTAAAATTCAAAGATACGGTGGCGGCCTACGACCGTCTCCGAGGCGAAATCACGGCGCGGAAGTTCGCGCCCGTCTATCTGCTCATGGGCGAGGAGGCCTTCTTCATCGACGCTCTCTGCGACCTGCTGGCCTCGACGATCCTCCAGGAGTCCGAACGGGCTTTCAACCAGCTGACCGTCTATGGGCGGGACTCCGACGCGGGACAGGTGGTGAACCTCTGCCGGCAGATGCCGATGATGGGTTCGTACCAGGTGGTGATTCTCAAGGAGGCGCAGCAACTGCGCGGCCTCGACAAACTCTCGCTATACACTTCGAAACCCTCGCCCACGACGATCCTGATCGTCTGCCACAAGGAGAAGAACGTGGACAAGCGTTCGCAGCTCTACAAAAGCATCGCCCAGCACGGTGCGGTGCTCGAATCGGTCCGGCCGCGCGACTACGAGATCGGCCCCTGGCTCGCGCAGTTCGTCGCCTCGAAAGGCTGCACGATCGACGCGAAAGCCCAGGCGATGCTGACCGACCACCTGGGTACCGACCTCGCCAAAATCTCCAACGAACTGGGCAAGCTGCTGCTCTCGCTGCCGGAAGGAACGAAGAAAATCACCGATGCACACATCGAACAGAACATCGGCATCTCGAAGGATTTCAATAACTTCGAACTCTGCAAGGCCGTCACGGAACAGAACCTCGAACAGGCCCTGCGCATCGCCGACCATTTCGCCCGCAACCCCAAAGACAACCCCCTGCTGGTAACGATTCTGGCCCTTTTCAATCAGTTCCGCGAAATTTTCCGCATCAACTACCTGCGGTGGCTCAGCCGCCACAAGGGAGTTCCGTTTCCCTCGGACACGGAACTCATGGGCATCCTGCGAATGAACAACGCCTACGCTCTGGGCGAACTGAAGCAGACCTCGGCACGGTGGGACAACCGCCGAGTGTTCCGCATCCTGGGGCTGCTGCGCGAATACGACGCCAAATCGAAGGGCATGAACGCGGGCGGCGCCCCGGACGGGGAGCTGCTCCGCGAGCTGCTTCTCAAAATCTTCCTCCAATAATGGAACGCATCCTGCTGCGCAACGGTATCCCGGAGCCGATGCCCCGCATCGAAGGCACATACCTCTATCAGACGCTTCATGTCCGGGGACGCCGCCCCCTCTGGCTCGACCGCCACACGGAACTGCTGGCTCGCAACATACAAGAGCTTTTCGGGTTGCGCTGGGCCCCCGACCTTCGCCGGCTGGAGGCAGAGATCGCCGCCCTGCTCGACGCCAACCGTCACCCCGTCGCAGGCTCTTCGTTCGTACGCATGGCCTTCACACCGGCGGGCGACCTGCTGCTGATCCCCGGAGCGGTATCCTTCTACGACGGGTATGCCCTGCGGTCGCTGCGGCCCGCTGCGGCTGTCGTGAACTACGGCGTTCCCTACCCCGAATACCCCACCTCGGCACGCGAAGCAGCCTGCATGCTGGCTTTGCAGGCAGCGGTGACGGCGGACAACCGGGCGGCGGAAGCGGACATTGAACGGGCGGCAGTCCGGACAGGCGTACAAGCGGTGATCCGCTGCGACGGCGAGGGATTCGTGCACGTATGCGACGAAGCGCCCCTGTTCGCCGTGAAAGGGAAAAAAGTCTATACTCCGCCCGCCCCGCCGAGTGTCGAACGGGAATTGGCATGCCGGGCCGTCGAAGCCGCCCGCCTGCCTCTGCTGGAGCTGGAGATCGGCCGGGAGCAACTTGCCCGTTTCGACGAAATTTTCTATGTCGATCACCGGGGCCTCACCTCGCTATCGGCCTGCGAAGGGCAACTCTACGCCGCAATCATCACCGAACGTATCGCCCGCGTCCTGAACAAATTATACTAACACATCCTGCCCGATACAAACCGGACAGGTTTCCTTTGTCCCACCCTATTTACAATACCTTCACAAAAGATCGGAATACACTCGGCATAAAAAACAGTTCGCTCGTTTCATTCTGCACTCATTTTCATTACTTTTGCAGAAAGTCGGATACATTCGGCAACACCCCCGGATCCGTTTGTTGGATTCTGTATTCATTTTCATTACCTTTGCTCCCAATGTCACACACCATCGCCATTTTTCCGGGATCGTTCGATCCCTTTACCCGGGGCCATCAGGCACTCGTGGACGATGCCCTGCGAATCTTCGACAAGGTCGTCATCGGCATCGGCAACAATGTTTCCAAGGCAGGACTGCTGCGCATCGAAGCCCGCAAACAACTCATCGAAGACCTCTATGCGGACAACCCCCGGGTCGAAGTGAGAATCTATACCGGTCTGACGGGCGACTTCGCCCGCGACCAGCATGCCTCGGCCATCATCCGCGGCGTGCGCAACACCACCGATTTCGAATACGAACGGACGATGGAGGCGACCAACCACCGCCTGCATCCCGACATCATCACCGTGATGCTCTTCACCCCGGCTCCCGTAGCCGACATCGCCTCGAGCACCGTACGCGAAGTACTGGCTTTCGGCCGCACGGTCGATGAATTCATGCCCGAAGGAATAGACATAAAAAAATACCTCTGATTACTATATTGCTATGATGGAATTTACCGCAGAAATGATCGCCGGTTTTCTCGGCGGCCAAGTCGCAGGCGACAAAGAGGCCAAGGTGCACACCGTCTCCTCGATCGAAGAGGGCGAACCCGGCGCCCTGACCTACCTGACCAACCCCAAATACGAAAAACACCTTTACAAAACCCGTGCGTCGATCGTATTGGTGAACAAGGATTTCACCCCTTCGGAACCCGTGACCGCCACCTTGATTAAAGTCGAAGACACCGGCGCCGCAGTGCTCAAACTGCTGCAAATGTATCAGGCCGCAAAACCCCGCAAACAGGGCATCAGCGAGCGGGCTTCGATCTCGGAGCGGGCGACACTGGGCGAAGATTGTTACGTGGGCGATTTCGCCGTTATCGAGGCGGGAGCCCGCATCGGCGCCGACTGCCAAATCTATCCCCAGGTCTATATCGGTGACGGCGTGACCGTCGGCGACGGAACGATCCTCTACCCGGGTGTCAAGATTTACGAGGGGTGCGTGATCGGCAGCCGCTGCATCCTGCATGCGGGTGCGGTGATCGGCGCCGACGGCTTCGGCTTCATTCCCAATGCCGCAGGCGGCTTCGACAAGATTCCGCAACTGGGCAACGTCGTCGTCGAAGACGACGTGGAAATCGGCGCCAACACCTGCATCGACCGGGCCAAGACCGACTCGACGATCATCCGCCGGGGCGTGAAACTCGACAACCTGATCCAGATCGGCCACAACGTGCAAATCGGCGAGAATACCGTTTCCTCGGCCCAGACAGGCATCGCAGGCACTTCGAAGGTGGGGCACAACTGTTTCCTCGCGGGACAGGTCGGCATCGCGGACCACGTGACCATCGGCGACAGGGTCTGCATCGGCTCCAAAAGCGGTCTCGACAAAGACGTACCTGACGGAGAAGTACGTTTCGGCTATCCGGCGCTGCCCGGCATGCAATATCACCGCGCATCGGCCATCTTCAAGAACCTGCCCGACCTGGCACGCCGCGTGAGTCAGGCGGAAAAGGAGATCGCGGCCCTCAAGGAGAAGTAACGTCCCTGCACCGTGTCCGACCCGACGACATACCGCATCATGGGCATCGACCCCGGCACCAACTACATGGGGTACGGGGTGCTGGAGGTTTGCGGACGGGAGGTCCGATCGGTCGTGCTGGGCGACATCGACCTGCACAGGATGAACGATCCTTACGAAAAGCTGCGCTACATTTTCGAGCGGGTCGGTGCCCTCGTGGACGAATACCGCCCCCGCGAGGTGGCCCTCGAATCGCCCTTCTTCGGCGAGAACGTGCAGTCGATGCTCAAGCTGGGCCGGGCGCAAGGCGTGGCGATGGCTGCGGCGTTGAGCCGCGGACTGCAGGTATTCGAATACGCCCCCACACGCATCAAACAGTGTATCACGGGCCGAGGCTCGGCCCCCAAGGAGCAGGTCGCGGCTCTCGTCAGCAGCATGCTCACGATCGAACGTCCGCCCCGGCGACTGGACGCTACGGACGGTATGGCCGTCGCCCTGTGCCACCATTTCATGAGTTCGAACCCATTGAACGGCGCCCTCGGCGAAGATCGGTTCAAAGGACTCGGCGGAGGCCGCAAGGCTGCCTCGGCAAAGGGCAGTTCGAGCTGGGAACGGTTTTTGAAGGATAATCCCCAGCGCGAAATCCGGCAAACGCCGCGAACACCCCAAAAGACGAATCACAAACCGACCAAATAATCATTTTAATCCTTTCTCAGCACTATGAAAAAAGCGTTAATAGGTCTTCTTGCCGCAGGCACCCTCGTGGGATGCGGAGGCAATACCTACACCATCACCGGCAAACTGGACCCGGGAATCACGGACTCCGTATTCCTGATGCAAGGCAATCCCGAAAATCCGACCATCGCATCGGCAGCCGTCGCTGCGGACGGTACGTTCAAAATCAAAGGCACGATCGACCAGCCGGACCTGGCCATCCTTACCAACCGGCACCGCCAGGGCATCGGATTCATCTTCCTCGAACCGGGAAAAATCGACGTTAAAACTGCGGATCTGGGCCAATTCCAAGTCGGCGGCACCCGCTCGAACGAGATTTTCCAGCCGATAAACGACTCTTTGGGCATGCTTCAGGGACAATTCCTGGTGGCCATGCAAGAAAACGACATGGAGAAATTCGATTCGCTGAACCAGGTAGCCAACGGCATCATGCGCCGCGCTTTGGACAACAACTCCGACAACCTGGTCGGCGTTTACTTCTTCGGAAACCTCTATAACGAAATGGAACCGCAAGAAGCCCGCGAAATCCTGAATAAATTCCCCGAACAGATGCAGAAAACCCAGATCCTGACCGCCATCGCCAAATCGATCGCCGCCCAGGAAAATACCGAAATCGGCAAGCCCTATCTGGAAATCGCGCTGCCCGACTCCCTGGGCGAAACCGTTTCGGTGACACCCCTCATCGGCCCCGGCAAATGGGTGCTGATCGACTTCTGGGCAACCTGGTGCAGTCCCTGCCGCGGCGAATTGCCCTATCTGAAGGAGGCGTTCAAGGAGTTCGGCCCCAAAGGATTCAACATTTACGGCGTATCGCTCGACAACGATGCCGAGAGTTGGAAAGAATTCCTTGTAAAAGAGGAGATGACGTGGCCCAACGTAATCGCCGTCACCGACGGCAAGAGCGCCCCGATCGTCGAAGAGTACGGAATCCGCAGCATCCCGACCAACTTCCTGATCTCGCCCGAAGGCAAGATCGTCGCCAAAGACCTGCGAGGCGAAGGAATCAAGGAGAAGCTCGCCGAACTGGTCAAATAAGCGCATCCGGCAAAATCATCGAATTACCCCTGCGGATTTCAGCCCGCAGGGGTAATTTTTGTATGACAAATCTCCGGTCCCCATAGCCAGTCGGACACGACAAATGCCCTCTTTTCCCGGCAACGATATTTCCACCGACAAACTCCCGGAAAAGAATCCGAACAAAGCACAGATTACCTCAAATCAAACATTATCAATGTATTATATTCAAAATTACCCCTCTTACCAAGATATAAAATAAAAAGACTGGTAAATTTTACGACAAATTATTTGCATAAGAGCAATTTTCACACTACATTTGCATTCGCAATTCGGCGCCGTAGCTTAATTGAATAGAGCATCTGACTACGGATCAGAAGGTTACAGGTTTGAGTCCTGTCGGCGTCACAAAATAATGCAGCGACCTGTTTTTCGACAGGTCGCTTTTTGTTTTCGGCTGCACGACCATAGCGCAGTTGCCGATTCTCTCTTTCTCCGCCTTGTACTCCCGCCGACTTACACCCGGGAAAATTTCCGTCCTCCCATAAAATCCATACGGAATCCGTCCGTACCGACGCCCGATCATAGCAACAACTTTGAGATTCCCGTCAGCGAAAAGCACCTGAAAACGAATCGCCAAAACATCCAAATTCTTCCCAAAAGAAGCACGAAGCCCCTCTCCAACGGCAACTCGACAATGTGCCCCCTCACCCTTCCTGCCATTTATTTTATGCAATCCAAGGTACTTACTCAACAAGCACAATGCGATTCCGGGTTCAATCGATCTAAATACACAATCCCGAAAAAAATCGAACTCGCCTTCTTTTCGAATTTATAAAATTTTACGAATAGACCACAGATTTTACAATTCAAATATTAAAATATACAATTTAACAAATCGGTAAAATTTGCAAAATCAATTCTTTTTCGTATATTTGTAATAGTGCGCTCCTCTTTTACTAACTTAAAAATCATGTTATGTTGAATTTCGCCCAACTGAAGTTTCTCCTAACTGGATTAACTTTACTCACCGTACTCGCTGCGTGCAGCGATGACAACACTTCGACGGAAGCTCCTCCTGCAACCATCGAAATCGCAGAGCTCTCCCCGGAAGCAGACAACGTTTCTTTTCGATTAATTCCGACCAATGCTATCTCGATGGCTTACAAGATCGAGATCGAGGGGGGGGGGAGATGACGCCGATTTCGTTTCGATAGAAAGCTCCGAAGAAAAAACGGTCGAAATAACCGACCTGACCCCCGAAACCTCTTATAAGCTGACGGCGATCGCCTATAACGCCGACCAGCGCCCTTCGAATCCGGCCACCGCAACATTCACGACCCCCGAAAAACCGACCACGCCGGATCCCGACAAGGCAACCATCTCCATCGAAGAGGTGAAAGCCACCTATAATTCGGTAACCTTTACCCTGAAAACCGCCAATGCAGCCCGCTTCGGCTACAAGGTCGATGTTCCCGACGGAACGGCCGAACTTACGTTCGTAAACGGCTCCGAAGGCGGCACCTATACAACCGACAACCTGGAGGCGGCGACCGACTATCAAATCACCGCCGTCGCATATGACGAAAACGGGCAGGCCGCCGATCCCGTCACCCACGCATTCAAAACCGAAGCCCTTCCGACCGGCCCCGCCGTCGTTTCGATCGAAGAGGTCGCTACGACCCACAGTTCGATCCGCTTCACCCTGAAACTCGACAATGCGGTCCGGATCGCCTACAAGGTCGATGTCCCCGACGGAACAGCCGAAATGACCGTCGTCGAAAAGCCACAGCAATCGACCTTCCTGGTCGGCAGCCTCCAGGCGGAAACCGACTACGTATTGACAGTCGTAGCCTATAACGGCAAAGACGAACCGTCCGAACCCGCCACGCATTCGTTCACGACCCCCGCCTATACCGCATTCGCACGGATCGACGCCGTGGCGACCGCACACGGAATCTATCTCAAGGCCGACGTGGACACCGGCAAATTCCCGCTCTATTTCCTGAAAATTTTCGACCCGGACCTTACGGAATCCAGCGCCGATTTCGAAGAGCATTTCAAGGTCGATTCCCGGGAGCAGTTCATCCATTACCTCGAAGTCGCCTCACTGACAGCGGGCCTCAAAACCGCCTCGTTCGAAGAGTGGAACAAAACCCTGCTTTCGACCCGGTCGCAGCAAGTCCTTCTCTACGCCGCTCCCGTTGTCCGGCAAGGGGTCGATGTCGTCTGTGAAGACTACGGCGAAATCATCGAAATTCCGCTGACGATCCCCGCCCGCGACGAACTCGGAGCAGGACAGGCCGCTGTCACGCTGGGCGAACCGCAGGTTGCGGGCAAAGAGTTGGAGATCGCCCTGACAAAACAGGACGGCGTCGTTTCCTACTATGCCGGCTATGCGACCAAGTCCGACGTCGAAGCCGCAGGCACCCCGGAACAATTCGTCCAGGCCGGACTGGATGCGAAGACCTATGACTACGACATCACGGCCGACTTCCAAGGCACCTGGAAAACAGACCGGCTTTCGCCGGGCAGCGAATATTACTTCTTCTCGTTCGCATACGATGCCGAAGGCAAGTTGGGTCCCCTGCAATACAAGGAGTTCCACACGGAAGCCGCAGGCACCGACTACGATACGTCGCTCACGGTCGATATTGCCCTGAAGACCGCATCGTTCACCTCAGCGACTTTCTCCGTCAAACGGAACGGCTTCGAAAAAGCTTATTACAACTTCATCACCAAAGCCGATTTCGACCGCAAATACGGCGGCAATGCGGATACATACGTTCAACGAGAGTTGATCGGCAAAGAGAGTGGTTATCCGATAACGCTATACAGCGACAACGACATCAACGGATCCCGTTTGGCATACGATACGCAATACGTACTGATCGCCCTGCCCGAAGCCGACAACGAAGACAGATACGGCGTTCCGACGGTGGTCGAGTTCGAAACCCTCGGCTACGAAGCTACCGGCTCTGCGACGGCGACCATCGCGGTAAATTCGATCACGGACAATTACGGCGTATCTTTCTATGCCTCGGTAACCGTAACCCCCGGAGCCGATTGCGCAGGTTACTATTACGCAATGATCGAAAAAACAGCCTACGATGCAGCAGCCAATCTCGGTGAAACGATCTGCAAACAAAACGGCGTAAAATACCGTGCCGCCACCGAAGACACGACGTTCTCCACCGACTACTATTTCGCAGAAAGCTATCTGGTCCTCATCCCGGTCGATAACAACGGGAAAATGTCGGCTCCGGTCACTTCGGAATTATTGACCACGAGCGCCAAATAAAAAGCAATCAAATAAACAAACACGCAGAACTCCCAACCTGTCCGAAACCTCGCTGCACGGGGTCCCCGTGACGAAGGGAGAGCCGGTTGGAACACGTCGCTTTCAGCGGCAAAGGCACAACCGGAACATCGAGCACATAAATTATCAAAAAAACAACCCTAAAATAATCCGACTATGAAATCTTTGAGTAAAGCAACCTTCCATTTACTGTGTTGCATCCTGCTATTGGGAACTTTCCAGAGTTGTAAAGACGACGAAACGACGCCCCCGCCTCCCGGAGAAAGCGCCACGCTCACCATTTCCGACGTCAAGGCCGAAGCCAATACCGTAACTTTCACCATCACGCCGAAAAATGTAGATGTTTATACCTATACGATCAAATCCGCGACGGTAACGCCTCAAGCGACCGTTCAGGATCCGGCCGAAACCAAAACCTTCACATACAACAGTCTGCTTCCGTCGAGCGACTATACGATCGTGGCAACAGGTTTTACACAAGGCGGTCTGGAACTCACTTCTACCGAATACAAATTCCGAACGCTCGACACGCAGGATCCCGGACTCGAAGTACCTTCCGGAGAGGAGCCGTTCATCGAATACGGCGACCAGCGGATCGCCGCCAAATCGGTCTTCTTCTACAAGGAAACCGATCGGCTCTGGTTCTTCATCTCCCCGCTCGAAGGATACGACAACTACCAGGACATGCTCTATGGCAACGGCGGAAAAAACGATTACATATCCCTCAGCTTCACGCCGAACCAGCTAAATAAATCGATCAACATGAAGAGTGCGTCCGAACGGTATTCGCTGCTCAACTCCATGTCGTTCCAACACCCCATCGCATCGGATATTTCGATGGTGACCATCGACTACCATTCATTAATCACCGACGGCGGCTTCATCGTCACCCGCGACGGGGACAAGATCGAAGGATATGCCGAAATGACCTCGGCCGCAACCGGCAAGAAACTCCGCATCTACGGTACCTGCACCTACGACCAGCAGGACGCCGAGCGGACCAGCTTCATCAGCCTCAACGACCTGAAAACTCCGCTCGGAAGCGCCTATTACCAACCGCTCGAAGAGGAAACGATTTCCGAAATCCATCTCTCGCCGGCCAGCCCCGTCATGGGAGCGCTGATCGACCAGGTGGATGAATACTACGTTCGAATCCGCTTCGACAACGCCCTGGCGACGGCTAAAACTCCGATCGACATCACCCGGATCGACAAGCTGTTCGAACTCGAAATCGTCGATCCTGCCCAACAAAAGTCGGTTACCGTCACCAATACGGACCTTCAAGGCGCGACGGGCACCATCACCCTCTACAAATACGCCCTGCAAGACAACTACCGAATCTCGTTCGATCTGCAGGTTCATGATATGCACCTCGAAGGGTATGCGGACGGGGCGTTCGAACTATACTCCTACTACTCCGGCAACAGTTATACGGTCGGAACGAACGACCCGGTCGAACTCCAATCCGCCGTCATCGACCGCCGCAGCGACGATTACTACACGATCTATCTGGCACCCCAGGCCGGTCTGACCGATTTGGAGCAAATCCGGCAGGCGGAGGGCGTAGTAACCATCAAAGCCGCACCGCAGGCACTGGACGGTCTGCTCGTTTCCTTTGCCAACGAAAAGGATGCCGGACGAATACTGTCCATCGCATATGCAGGCAAAACCTACGACAACCAGGGTGACAACACCAAGAGTACCATCCACGGAGCCACCGCAAAGCAAAAGATCGCGCTGGCCTTCTATGAAGCGACCAACGAAATGAACGGTTATTATTGCGGACCGTTCGTCGATGTGCAATAAACAACCCCGGCAACCGAAGGTCCGATCGCATCTCAAACCCACGATTCGACCGGCAACCGGTTCTCCCGGAATCTTCATCAAGCCCCCTTTTCGAAGGGGGCTTTTTTCCCACGCTTCATCCGGCGAAAGCAAAAAACAGAGCTCGGACCTTTTACTTCCGAATCGTCATCAATTTTGCCGTATTACCGAAAATCCGGAATAAAAACCACCGTCACAGTAGATATTTCAAAAAAAAACGCTAAATTTGTCAGAAACCTAAGTTGCTTCCTTAAGCCGAGCGCAATGAAACCTTCGTTTCGATTGCCGAGGCGAAAAATAGTCGAAAGAAAATCAACGCTTTCGATAAACCGAGCGCAGAATCGGAGGTGTTCGAACTCTGCCAAAGCGGAAAACAACGGCGTAAAAACGAACTGTTTCGTAGAGCCGAGGATATAACCACCAAGCCCGTTCGGTTATACGAGGCGGGAAACGGAACTCAAAACAGCAATGAACCTAAAACAGACACCATGATAAAGAAAGAATTATTACTCGGCGACGAGGCTATCGCATGGGGAGCCCTCAACGCCGGTCTTTCGGGCGTGTACGCTTACCCCGGAACCCCCTCTACGGAGATCACGGAATTTATCCAGATGCACCCCCTAACGCGCGAGCGCGGCATCCACTGCAACTGGTCGGCCAACGAAAAGACCGCACTGGAAGCGGCCCTCGGCATGTCGTTCGTCGGCAAGCGGGCCCTGGTCTGCATGAAGCACGTGGGCATGAACGTCTGCGCCGACGCTTTCGTCAATTCAGCCATGACGGGTGCCAACGGCGGCCTGGTGGTCGTAGCGGCGGACGATCCCTCGATGCACTCCTCGCAGAACGAACAGGACTCCCGCTTCTACGCCAAATTCGCCATGATTCCCTGCTTCGAACCCGCATCGCAACAGGAAGCCTACGAGATGATCGGCGAGGCGTTCGACTTCTCGGAGAAATACCAGATTCCGGTGCTGATGCGCGTGACGACCCGCATGGCCCACTCGCGTGCCGTGGTCGAAATCGGCGAACCCCGCCAGCAAAACACGCTCCACTACCCCGAGCGGCCCCGCCAGTGGATCCTCATGCCGGGCAACTCGCGCGTACGTTACAAAACCCTCATCGAGGAGAACAAACTCTTCGAGCAGGAGGCCGAACATTCGCGCCACAACCGCTACATCGACGGACCGGACAAATCCATGGGCATCATCGCCTGCGGTCTGGCCTACAACTATATTATGGAGAACTTCCCGGAAGGCTGCCCCTTCCCCGTGCTGAAGATCTCGCAATATCCGCTGCCGACGGCACTCGTACAGCGCATGGCTTCGGAGTGCCGTTCGCTGCTGATCGTCGAAGAGGGACAACCTCTGGTGGAGGAGATGATCCGCGGTCTGCTGGGTACTCCGATTCCGGTCAAAGGACGTTTGAGCGGCGAGCTGCCCCGCACGGGCGAACTCACGCCCGACAACGTACGCGGCGCCCTCGGTCTGCCCCGCCGCGAGAGCGAGGCGGCCAGCCAGCTCACCATGCCCCGGCCCCCGGCCCTTTGCCAGGGCTGCGGCCACCGCGACGTATATACGGCACTGAACGACGTGCTGCGCGAGCACTACCCCGACCACAAGGTATTCAGCGACATCGGCTGCTATACGCTCGGTTCGCTGCCCCCGTTCCGGGCGATCGACACCTGCGTGGAGATGGGCGCTTCGGTCACGATGGCCAAGGGCGCTGCCGACGGCGGACAGTTCCCTTCGGTAGCCGTAATCGGCGACTCGACCTTCACCCACTCGGGCATGACCGCCCTGCTGGATGCCGTGAATGAAAAGAGCAACATCACCGTCGTAATCTCGGACAACCTCACTACCGGCATGACCGGCGGCCAGGATTCGGCCGGCACGGGACGCCTCGAGCAGATCTGCGCCGGACTGGGCGTGGAGCCCGAACACATCCGCGTCGTGGTACCCCTGCCCAAGAACATGGAGGAGATCCGCCGCACGATCCGCGAAGAGATCGAATACAAAGGGGTTTCGGTCATCATCCCGCGCCGCGAGTGCATCCAGACCGCCAAACGCCACAACGCAAAAAAACAGTAGTACGACCATGAAACGGGACATCATACTTTCCGGCGTGGGAGGACAAGGCATCCTCTCGATCGCCACCGTCATCGGAGCCGCTGCCCTCAAGGAGGGACTCCACATCAAACAGGCAGAAGTACATGGCATGAGCCAGCGCGGAGGCGACGTACAGTCGAACCTGCGCATCAGTTCGGACGAGATCCTCTCCGACCTGATCCCCCAAGGCGCGGCCGATATCATCATCTCGCTCGAACCGATGGAGGCGCTGCGCTACGTACCCTACCTGAATCCGGAGGGCTGGGTGATCGCCAACACTACGCCGTTCGTAAACATCGACAACTACCCCGAACCGGAGGCCGTATTGGCTGAACTCGGGAAGCGCAAACATGCGATCCTGATCGATGTCGATGCCATCGCCAAGGAGCAATCCTCGCCCCGTGCGGCCAACATCGTGCTGCTGGGCGCCGCCGCTCCTTTCCTGGGGCTCGACGCCGACAAGTTCGAGGCGGGCATCCGCAGCATCTTCGCCCGCAAAGGCGAGCAGATCGTCGAAATAAACCTCAAGGCGTTCCGCGCCGGATACGAATACGCACAAAAACACCGCAAGTAATGGCAGCTCTCATTCCGCAGAAGATGTTCGACGAGCAGCTCGCCGCCATGGACATCGAAAACTTCGCACAGGCCACGATCCGTCAGGTCGGAGCCGTCGGCGGCGCCCTCGAGAAGAACTCGGGCACCGAATTCCTGCACCTCGAAATGGGCGTTCCGGGCCTTCCGCCGGAGACTGTCGGCGTCGAAGCCGAACAGCAGGCCCTCGCCCAGGGACACGCTTCGATCTACCCCAGCATCACGGGCATCGCCCCGCTCAAGAGCGAGGCTTCGCGCTTCGTCAAGGCGTTCCTCGACATCGACGTCGCCCCCGAGGGATGCATCCCGACCGTCGGCTCGATGCAGGGCGGCTTCTGCCTGTTCCAGATCAGCTCGCAGTGCGACCCCAAGAAAGACACCATTCTGTTCATCGACCCGGGCTTCCCGGTGCAGCGCCAGCAGGTGCGCATCCTGGGCATCAAGCACGAATCGTTCGACATCTACGACTTCCGCGCCGAGAAACTCGGTCCCAAGCTGGAGAGCTATCTCAAGCAGGGCAACGTCGCGGCGATCATCTACTCGAACCCCAACAACCCGGCGTGGATCTGCCTCACAGAGAGCGAACTGCGCACCATCGGCGAGTTGGCAACCAAGTACGACACGATCGTTCTCGAAGACTTGGCCTACATGGGCATGGACTTCCGCAAGGAGCTGGGACATCCTTTCCAGGCTCCGTTCCAGGCCACCGCAGCCCGCTATACGGATAACTACGTGCTGATGATTTCCGGCTCGAAGATCTTCAGCTACGCCGGCCAGCGCATCGCCATCGCAGCGATCTCGGACAAACTGCGCAACCGCTTCTATCCGGCTCTCAAGGAGCGTTACGGCATCGGCCGTTTCGCCGAATCCTACGCCCTGACATTCCTCTACGCCGCATCGTCAGGCGCAAGTCACTCGGCTCAATACGCTTTGGCGGCCATGTTCAAAGCGGCGGCGGACGGCAAGCTGGACTTCGTGGGGCACACCCGCGAATACGCACACCGCGCTCACCGCGTCAAGGAACTCTTCGAGCGTCACGGTTTCCACATCGTCTATGACAAAGACCAGGACGAACACGTGAGCGACGGATTCTTCTTCACGGTAGGCTACGGTTCGATGCCGAGTTCCGACCTGGTGGCCGCACTGCTGCGCTACGGTATCTGCGCGATCTCGCTCACCTCGACGGGCAGCCTCCAGAACGGCGTGCGCGTCTGCGTGTCGCAGATGAACCGCGAGGAGCAGTACGACCTGCTCGACCGGCGCCTCCGCGACTTCGCGCAGGACTACGCCCGGAAATAAATCCGGCATTGCAGCTCCGGGTCGCTGTGAAATCGTCCCGGAGTTGCACTCCGGAGAAAAGAATCCGGCACGGACATCCGGGAACGACCATTCGCACCCAACGAAGAGAAGGAGCCGAATAAATTCGGCTCCTTCAAATAACCAACAAAAAAGACAAAACCTACCGTCTCCGGCCGACGACGGGACCGAATTTTCCTTTCACCGACCGACTGCCGGAAACGACTTAGAAAAACAGACCCATGATCAACTACACCACTGCCGCTGAAGCTGCGAAGCTCATCAAATCCAACGACAGCGTTTATATTCAGGGAAGCGTTTCGATCCCGGAAGTGCTCGTGAAAGCGATGGCCGACCGGGGACACGAACTTCGGGGAGTGAAGGTCTATTCAGCCTTCGCCATCGGACGGGAGGAAGCGCCCTACTGCAAGCCCGAATACAAAGACAGTTTCCTCGTATATAGCCTCTTCGTGTCGAACTCCGTGCGCAACTGGATCGCTCAGGGGTACGGACAGGCCATCCCGGCTTTTCTGGGCGAGATCCCGGGGCTTTTCCGCAAGGGGATCATCCCGATCGACGTAGCGCTGCTGAACTGTTCGCGCCCCAATGCGGACGGCTATTGCAGCTTCGGCACCTCGGCCGACCTCGCGGTTTCGGCCGCCGAATGTGCGAAGGTCGTTATCGCCCAGATCAACCCCCACGTGCCGTTCTCCTACGGCGATGCGCTGATCCACGTCTCGAAACTCACGGCCGCCGTCGAAGTCGATGAACCTCTGGTGGAGCTTCCGACCGCCCAGCCCAGCGAAATCGACCGCAAGATCGGCGGCTACATCGCCGAGTTGATTCCCGACGGTGCGACCCTCCAGATCGGCGTGGGCGGCATCCCCAACGCGGTACTCGCGGCCCTGGGCGATCATAAACACCTGGGACTCCACACCGAAGCACTCACCGACGGGGTAGTACCCCTGATTCGGAGCGGTGTGATCGACAACTCGCAGAAGAAGGTGCTTCCGGGCAAGAACCTCGCGTCGCTGGCTCTCGGCTCGAAGCGGCTTTACGAATACATGGACTACAACGAAGACCTGATCATGAAGGACGTGGCATGGACGAACGACCCGTTCCGCATCCGCGAGAATCCGAAGGTCATGGCCATCAATTCGGCGCTGGAGGTCGATCTGACGGGCCAGATCTGCGCCGACTCGATCGGCACGATGATCTACTCGAGCGTAGGCGGACAACACGACTTCATGTACGGCGGCGCCCTCTCCGAAGGCGGTAAAACCTTCATCGCGCTCCCCTCGACCACCTCGAAGGGACACTCCAAGATCAAGGCCCTGCTGACGCCCGGCGCCGGCGTGGTGACCACCCGTTTCCAGACACAATACGTCGTCACGGAGTACGGTGCGGCCTACCTGCTGGGTAAAGGACTCGCCGAGCGTGCCCGCGCCCTGATCGACATTGCGCATCCCTCGGCCCGCGAGGAGTTGGAAAAAGCCGCCTGCGAACGCTTCGGCTATTCGTTCCTGCGGCTCAAATAGATTCCTCGATTCCATGTGCAGGAATCGTTCGCGGGCACCTGTCCGCTCCGCGCAGAGATGATTTTCACGCAAGATCCATATATTATAAAGTATATCAAAAAGGACTCCTGCCGAAACCGGAATAACCGTGTATGCGGAATAACTAAAGACCGTCCCGCCTCCTTTTTCAGAGGATGGGACGGTCTTTTTTCCACACAAAATCCCCCTCTCGACCGATCTATCGGGGGGGGGTAAAATTTTATTGATTTTCGATAAATTTTTCTTGTTTTTCACAAATATACTTTCTATCTTTATCGCAACAAACGATAAGAACGGACGCAGTGCCTGCAAGCGTTTCCCAAAGTCGAGGAATTACATGACGCCGGCACAGGAAACACCCCGCAGAACCCTTCGGTTTCGACCGGCAGGAACACTTCACGGATCAACAGGAAATACGCCGAAACAAAATCAACGACCATAAAAAAACGGGATCACTCCCTCTCGATATGATTGTACTCGAAAACATCAACAAGACCTACCACAACGGCGCTCCGCTGCATGTACTCAAGGGCATCGACCTCGAAATCGGAAAGGGCGAGCTGGTTTCGATCATGGGGGCCTCGGGATCGGGCAAATCGACCCTGCTGAACATCCTCGGGATCCTGGACGACTACGACACGGGCGAATATTTCCTGAACGGGCGCCTGATCAAGCACCTGAGCGAGACGCAGGCCGCTGCCGCCCGCAACAACATGATCGGCTATATTTTCCAGTCGTTCAACCTGATAAACTACAAGAACGCGGTCGAAAACGTCGCCCTTCCCCTCTACTACCAGGGCGTTTCGCGCCGCAAACGCAATGCCGAAGCCCTCGAATACCTCGACCGACTGGGGCTCCGCGACTGGGCCCACCACATGCCCAACGAAATGTCGGGCGGCCAGAAACAGCGCGTGGCCATCGCCCGGGCATTGATCAACAAGCCCCAGATCATCCTCGCCGACGAACCTACGGGCGCCCTGGACAGCAAAACCTCGCAGGAGGTAATGGACCTGCTGCGGCAGGTAAACGGGACGGGCATGACCATCATCTGCGTAACCCATGAACAGTCGATCGCCGACCAGACGGACAAGATCATCCACCTGAAGGACGGCGTGATCGGTTCGATCCAAAACCTCCGGCCATGAGAGAGTTGCTGTTGGAAATCTGGGCGTCGATCCGCCGCAACAAGCTGCGCACGTTCCTCACGGGCTTCTCGGTCGCATGGGGCATCTTCATGCTGGTCATCCTGCTCGGCTCGGGCAACGGACTGAAAAACGGCACGCTCTCCAATTTCGGATCGATGGCCGTCAATTCGGTCATCATCAACGGCGGCTGGACCTCGCAACCCTACAAGGGCTACGACAAGTGGCGGCGCATCAACATCACCAACCGCGACCTGGAGATCCTGCGCACCGAATTTCCCGAAGTAGATAAGGTTTCCGCCCGCGTACAAGGACCAAGACAATACAACCTCTCCCACGGACGCGACTTTCTGAACAATGCGGCCGTAGTCGGCAGCGACCCGGAATACCGCGAAATCATGAATGTCAGGGTGCTCGACGGACGCTTCCTGAACGATACCGACCTTCGGGAGCGGCGCAAGGTGATCGTCGTGGATAAAAACGTGCGGGATGTCCTGTTTCACGGTCAAAGTCCCGTCGGACAGCACCTCCTGGTCAACGGAACATCGTACAGCATCATCGGTGTTTTCGAGATGGACCAGTTCGGCTCCTACACATTCACCTTCATCCCGCTGACGACCGCCCAACTGCTCTTCAACCACAGCGATCCGAGCGTAGGACAGACCTATCTTTCGGTGAAAGACATCGACACCGATCAGAAGATGGCCGAATTCGAACAGCGGCTCCGCAATCGTCTGGCTGCCGAACATACCTTCGCGCCCGACGACGAAAGCGCCGTCTGGATCTACAACCGCATGGAAGGTTACAAGAACATGATGCTCGTCTTCGGCGGCATCAACCTCTTCATCTGGATCATCGGTCTGGGAACGCTGCTCGCAGGCATCGTGGGCGTGAGCAACATCATGCTGGTAACGGTGCAGGAGCGCACCTTCGAATTCGGCATTCGCAAGGCGCTCGGAGCCAAACCCTCGTCGATCATCCGGCTGATCCTGACCGAATCGGTGATGATTACCGCCGCATTCGGCTATATCGGGATGGTGCTCGGCGTATTCGCCATGGAAGGAGTGAACAAGCTCATGACACAAACTCCGCCCGGTGGGGAGAACACGTTCAACATCTTCGTCAATCCGACGTTGAACCTCTCGGTAGCGGTAAGCGCGACGATCGTCCTGGTTCTGGCCGGACTCATCGCAGGTTACATCCCCTCCCGCCGGGCCGCCCGCCTGAAGACCGTAGATGCCCTGCGGCACAATAAATAACTGCGCGACAACGAATCCCACAACGACCGGGGAACAGATAAGGAAGCACCCCGGAGTCCGAAGGACGACAAAAGTCCCCTCCCGAGGAGGGGATTGAGGGGTGGGTAAGAATTGAATACGCGGCCCAGCCGCGAAACTACGACAGACCGAAAAAAGAACAGCAACAACGAGCCCGGGACACCCGGAAGAAAGAAAAGGAACCAAACTATGACAGGATTTTTCGATACGGATCGCTGGAACGAAATCTGGCAGACGATCTCCCGCAACCGCAGGCGCAGCATCATGACGGCGCTGGGTGTCTTCTGGGGTATCTTCATGCTGATCGTCCTGCTGGGTGCCGGCACGGGGCTGGGCCGCATGTTCCGTGCCCAACTGGGCGGTACGGCCACCAACGCCATTTTCATCATGTCCGACCGCACCTCCGTCCCATACGAAGGTATGCCTACGGGCCGTAGCTGGGAACTGGACTGGGACGACCTGGAAGCGCTCCGGAAACTGCCCCGCATCGAATACATCTCGGCCATTTGCTGGGGCAACCAACGCAACATGAGCCACCAAGACCACAAAGGCGAATTCGGACTGATGGGCTACTCGCCCGACATGCAGCAGATCGCCCCCCAACAGATTCTCATGGGGCGCTACCTGAACGAAGTCGATGAACTGCGCCAGCGCAAAGTCTGCGTAATCGGGCTTCAGGTCTGGCGCGACCTCTTCCCCGGCGGAGAAGATCCCACAGGCAAAACGATCCAGATCGGCAGTTCCTACTTCACGGTCGTCGGCGTTACCAAACCCCTGGGCGGTATGATGGCCTTCAGCGACCCGGAGCGGACCGTCGTCATCCCGGCGCTGCTCGTACAGCAAATGTACGGACTGGGACGGACGATCGACATGCTGGCACTCACCGGATATGCGGACGAACCGACCCAAGAGGTGATCCAGGACTGCCGGCAAAGCATCGCCGCACGGCACCTGATCGCTCCCGACGACAAGAAGGCGATCTATTTTCAGGATACCTCCGAGGTCTTCGGCAAGATCATGGGGCTCTTCCGAGGCATCTCCCTGCTTACGTGGATCGTAGGTCTGGGCACGCTGCTCGCGGGCATCGTGGGCATCAGCAACATCATGCTGGTGCTGGTACGCGAACGCACGCAGGAGATCGGCATCCGCCGCGCCATCGGCGCTTCGCCCCTGACGATCCTTTCGCAAATCCTCTCCGAGAGCTTCATCCTCACTTTTATCGCGGGCATCTTCGGTTTCGGTGCGGGCGTAGGCGTTCTCTCCATCGCCGACAGTTTCTACGCGCGGGCCGCCCAGATGGACCAACACCTGCCCGATATTTCATGGCAGATCTCCTTCGGTATGGGAATGCTCGCGCTGGGGATCCTCGTCCTGGGCAGCCTGCTGGCAGGCATCATCCCTGCGACCCGGGCACTGCGGATCAAAGCCGTAGACGCGATCCGCGAAGAATAAACCCCGAAACTCGCAACAAACGCAAAAAACCGACATAATATGAAAAAGTTTCTGAAGATTTTCCTGGGCATCCTGTTCCTCGCGCTGCTCGTCGGCACGTTCGTCTTCCTCTGGAACAAAACCCGCCCCGTGAAGGTGGTTTACACCCTCGCAACCCCCGTGCATGACACGATCCGTCAGTACGTCATCGCCTCGGGCAAGGTCGAACCCCGCGACGAGGTGCTCATCAAGCCCCAGATCTCGGGTATCATTTCCGAGGTGCTCTGCAAGGCCGGCGACCGTGTAAAACAGGGCGACGTCATCGCTACGGTGAAGGTCATTCCCGAAATGGGAACCCTCAATGCCGCCGAATCCCGCGTGACGGTGGCCCGGCTCTCGCTCGACCAGACCCGCAAGGAGTTCGAACGCACCGAAGCCCTCTATGCCAAAGGCGTGGTATCGCAGGAGGAGTTCGAGAAGGGGCAGACCACCCTGCGCCAGGCCGAAGAGGAGTTCCAGAATGCCGAAGACAACCTGGAAATCGTCAAAACCGGTATTACCAACCGATACAAAGATTTAAGCAACACCCAGATACGCTCCACCATCACGGGTATGATCCTCGACGTACCGATCAAGGTCGGCAACTCGGTGATCCAGGCCAATACCTTCAACGACGGCACCACGATCGCCACGGTCGCCGACATGGGCGACATGCTCTTCCGGGGCAATGTCGATGAAACCGACATCGGCCGCCTGCACGCCGGCATGCCCGTCGTGCTGACCATCGGTGCCATGCAGGGTACCGTCCTCCAAGCCACGCTGGAGTACATTTCGCCCAAAGCCGCCGATGTGAACGGGATCATCATGTTCGAGGTGAAGGCCGCCGCCAAGATCCCGGAATCGGTCTTCGTCCGTGCAGGTTACAGCGCCAATGCCAGCATCGTGACCGACAGCCGCGAAGGTGTTCTCACACTGCCCGAAAGCACCATCCAGTTCGAAGAGGGCAAGCCCTGCGTCTATATCCTCACCAGTCCTGAGGAGAGCCCCGAACAAACCTTCGAGAAACGGGACGTAACGCTCGGTCTGTCGGACGGCGTGAACATCGAAATCGTATCCGGCGTCACCGAAACGGACAAAGTCCGCAACCTCCAACAACAGTCCATCTAAATCCCTGCCACCATGAAATTCGGAACTCTTTTCATCGCACTGCTGCTCGCGGGCAGCACGGCGCAGGCCCAAATTCCGACTCCGACATCCGAAGCAGGCCCTTGGAGCCTGGATGACTGCATCCGATACGCCCACGAACATAACATACAGATCCAGCAACAGGCGCTGCAAGTCGAACAGCGCTCCGTCGAACTCAACACCTCGCGCCACAGCCGCCTGCCCGACCTCGGTGCCAACCTCGGTACGAACTTCAGCTTCAGACGAAGCCTCATCAGCAACAACACCTACGCCGACAACAACCAGGTGTCGGGTTCGCTCGGTGTTTCGGCCTCGCTGCCGGTCTTCATGGGCGGACGCATCAACCACGAAATCGCAGCGGGCAAGCTGAGCCTGAAAGCCGCGGCCCAGGACCTGGACCGGATTCGTGAAGACGTATCGGTCAATATTATGTCGTATTACCTCGACGTGCTGGTCGCAAAGGAGTTGGTTGACGTCGCAGAGCAAGCGCTCGCCTTGAGCACACAACAGGTGGAACGCAGCCGGGAACAGGTGCGAACGGGCAAAGTCGCCGAGTCGGTGCTTTACGAAAACGAAGCCCTGCTGGCGGCAGACGAATACAAACTAACCCAAAGCCGCAACGACCTCTCGCTCTCCCTGCTGGCCCTGAGCCAGGCCCTGAACCGGACGAGTGCCGAAGGGTTCGACATAGTCGCCCCGACTTTCGACAGCCTCACCGTAGAGTCGATGCGTCACCTGCGTAACCCGGCCGAAGTGCTCTCCTACGCGCTGAACAACCGACCCCGCATACAGGCCGAGCGCTTCCGCCTCGAGCAGGCTCTCCGGGCAGTACGGATGTCCCGTGCGGCTTACTACCCCCAGATCACACTGACAGGAGGATACGGCACCAACGTCTATCACTCGTTCGCTACGGGTGCGGTGAATCCCGCTTTCGGGCGCCAGTTCCGCAACAACAGCACCGAATACGTAGGGGTGGCGATCAACATCCCCATCTTCAACCGCATGGCGACCCGCAACAGCGTGCGAACGGCCAAACTGGGCGTGCGGAGCCAGCAGCTCGCCCTGACCGAAGCCGAGCAAACCCTGCAAAAAGAGATCGAAACGGCCTACTACCAGGCCGATGCCGCCCTGTTGAAATACCGTTCGGCGGAAAAAGCGCTCAATTCCGCACAGGTCGCCTTCAGGTACGAAGCCGAGAAATACGCTGCGGGCCGCTCGACGACCTTCGACTACAACGACGCCAGGACCCGCATGCAGAAGGCCGAATCCGACCAGATCCAGGCCAAATACGAATTCATATTCCGTACCAAGATCCTCGATTTCTACGCGGGTTTCCCCCTGACACTTTAAGCGGCAAGCGGAACCCGAAGACTCCGACCACAGCTTCTCTTTTCATATAAAATCTCTCTCTGCCGATATTTCCGGAAGTCCCCCTCCAGGCGGAAAAGAGAGGTAATCCGGCGGATTCGTCCCGCAGCCTTACTCCGCGATCGAAAGGTCGGCGAACGAGAAAACTTCGGTCGAAACCTCGCCCAACGGACCGCTCTTGGCATTGACCCCCACCTGTACTTTGACGAAGTCGATGTACTTCAGCTCGACAGGCGTTCCGTCGGGCTGCATGGCATTGGCGATTCGGAATCCGTTGCTCTGTCCCTTTCCGTCCACCGCATCGCCGCCCGCAAGACAGTCGCTTCCGTAATTGTCGGCATAGCCCCAGTCGTAAGGGCGGTTGATCCAAAATCCCCTGTCATCGACCATATTCCGGGATTCGAGCAGCGTACCGCGCAACGTATAAGTATCGGCGGCCCAAGCCGGATAATAGAAATCCTGGTCGTGAAATTCTCCCTTATACTCGATCGTGCCGCTGTGACCTTCCGAATCGGTCCACTGTACGTCCATCCCCTTTCCGGCAGGTCGGTAATAAGTCACGGCATAACCGGAGACAGTCCCTTCCTTGCCCGTTTCGCTGCCCCGCAACTCATACCACTCGTCATCGGGCTCGCCGTTGCCGTTCACGTCCTGCATGACCCACACCACACCCGGCTCCGAGCTGGTGTCGAACGCATTCCCCTGAATGGAAAAATCGTAGCCGCTTTCCATTCGGGCGATACTGTGATCGAACCCGACGATCAGATAACCGCCGAATCCCCCGAGCGAAACATAACTCCGCGCCTCCAGCCTCCCGGCTGCATAAGCTACGGCATCTTCATGAGTACGCTCGTTGCCCGTATATCCGGCTTCGGTCTTTTCGCCGACCAACTGCCCGGGAGCGGGCAGAAATTCGTAAACCGCATTCTGGAAACGACTGCTGGCCGCACTCGCCGGGCGTCGGCGCTGCTCCTCGTCCGCAAAGGCGTGGACGACGATCTCGGCAGACAGCGTGACAACCCCTCGGACGATGTTTCGCGTAAGACGCTCGGAAGCATCGCCGCCTTCGGTCACATCGACCCGAACGGTATAGTCGCCCGGCCCGTCGGGTGTAAACTTAAACACGGCACCCGTTTCGGCAGCGACCGGTTCCCCATCGACCGACCAGGCGAACTGCGGATCGGCGACATAAGCCAACGACGGCGCAAGATAGACCGCACGGCCGACGAACGTACTCCGATCGGTCGTCTTACAGTAATGAGAGAGCTTTTCGAAGCGGACCTCCGAAGGCATCTTCTCCACGACCTCCACGACAAATTCTTTGACGGAAGTTCCGTCGTCGTTCGATGCCTCGATACGGATCGGGTAGCTCCCCACCGTCTCTTCCCGGAAGGTATAGCTCATCTGCGTAGAAACGACCTCGCCGGCACAGAGCCACCGGCAGCGGAAGTCCTCCTGGTCCGAATGCTGAATATCGGGAGCGAAGGTATATTCGACACCCGGCAGAACCTTGAGCCCCTCGGCAGGCAGTGCGAGCGAAATGACGGGCGGAGTAAGCTCCAGCACATCCACCCGCAGCTCCGCTTCGGCTTTTCCGGCAGCCGTTTCGACACGGAAAGTGATATACACTTCCCCCAGTTCGGTAAAGACGGCCGTATAGGTCGGTTCGGAACCTGCCAGCTTGCCATCGACGATCCATGAGTAGGTAGCTCCCTCGGCATACTCCACCGTCGGAGCGATGGTCAGCTCCCGGCCCGTCTTGACGGTATAAACCCCCGACTCGCTGTCGAGCGTAATGACGGGAGCATGATCCCGGTCGTCCAAAATCACTTCGTCCTTGTTGCAGGCGGTCGTCAACAGTGCAGCCAACGCCATCCAAAACAGGAAATGTCTTTTCGAAAAAATCCACATAGCACGTTACATATATTCGCGTTTACGGCACGCGGCAGAGCGGAAACCCGCCCTGCCGACGCACACAAAAACGATTTATCTTCAAAAACCGTCGCCTCCGCCCGGTGCAGTCCGTCACGGACTTTTCCGCAAGTCGGAAACGATCGCCGAAATCGGTCCGGAAACTCTCCGGAAAAACATTACAGCTCGATCGTTATGTCATCCAGAGCATAATAGGCCGGCATCGAGAAGCCATAACCGTTATCGGGGCCGCCCGTCATATTGAAACGCACCTTCGCCACCTTGCCCAGCGAAGAGAGGTCCCATTTGGTCCACTCCTTAATCAGCTTGTCCTTCGATGCGAAAGTCATCGTCACGGTGCCGGTCTCCTTACCTGCGGCATCGTAGCCCGTAGCATGAATCAGTACATCCTGGCCCTCCTCAAGCGCAGGTGCAAGGGCATTGCCCTTGGCTGCCACACTCAGGAAATAACAGGTCGAATTGATATAGCAGCTCTGGATCGTACGCGCCACACCGTCGGCGAAAGCGAAAATAGGACGGCTGTCGCCATAGTCGGGGTGCGCCTCGTCGTAGTTGCCGTAACCGATAAGGAAATTATCCGATCCGTCGTGGCCGCCGCCCGTAGTAGCATCCTCGTTCCGGGCATTGTACAGGTAAAGGTCAAGCTCGTAGGAGTTGAACTTCTCGATATCCTTGGAGTTGTAGGACGATACCATAAACGGGTATCCCCAACCTTCGGGACAGGGCGAAGTCAGCTGCGTGGTCTGATCGGTCCAGGTGTACGCCTTATCTTCGTAAACTACGGACATCGCCTTACCGCCGTTATAGTTCGCCACCACCAGCGGCGACCAGTCGTCGCCCTCGAAAGTGATCGTATAGGTCTGGGGTCCTTCGTCCGGCCCGTCGTCGTCCTTCGAACATCCGACGAAAGTTACCGCAGCCGCAGCCAGCAAAGCCAAAAATACTCTTTTTTTCATAATCTTTTATTATTTAATAAATTGTATGTTTCCTCCTGTACGAAAGATCGCCGCAAAGCATACGCTTCGGGGGCTCATGGCAACACCGGGTCCGGAAAAATCGACTGAATGGGGAAATCGAGCAAACAGAGCAACCGACATTCGTGATTCCATCCCGTGACCCGCAGGTGTAAAATCTTCGTGCAAAGGCAGGTCTTCTGACTCATCCCGTCCGTCGCGCCTTCCCGGCTTCATGGCCAGTGGCAAAAGAGAGCGATCGAACTATTCCCCGAAAGGAAACAGGACTTACAGCAGCGAGCACTGTTCCGGATTCGCACCGGATTCCCTATTACTCCGCACGCTTCGAAAAAACATACGGATACCTTTTGCGGGTGCAAATATACGAATAATATTTAATTCGAAAATTCAAAAAAACACGACGACCTCTTGACTTCGCCTTTTCGTCAGCGTATATTTGCAGACGCGCCCTTCCCGTTTCCCGAAACGGGCGCCCATCCTTTCTCTATTTTTTCGATTTCCGCCTGTCGCCGGACTCTTCCGGACGGCAATGACACTGTTTCATCCGACTAAAAAACACACGACATGCCCCGAGGACGCAACAAAGCCCTGATCGCCCGACGCGACGAAATGCTCTGCCACCGCTATCACTACTGGACCGAAACGCAGCGTCTGCGCTTCGACGACACCCTGAAAATCCTCTCCGAAGAGGAATTCTTTCTCTCCGAAGATGAATACTAACAGCCTATAGATAGGTTAAATAATTAAATATCAACGCGATAAACAAATATGATTTGTTTGTCGCGTTGGTGTTTTAGGGTCTCAAATGGTGTGGTTTGTTTGTCTAAATTGCGGTTTTTTCTCTCAAAATCGGAGTTTGTTTGTCTAAAAATCCATATCTTTGTTTCTCCTCAGGAATATCACTAAAAGGAGGAAAAAATATGGGAAGACCGAAAAGATTATATCCGTTGGGCAAATACCGCCTTCGTGTTCCGAAGGATGCAGAAAAAGACAAGGCTTATCCTGTCGAGTTGGAATACACTTGGAACAGGCAGATAATCCGTAAGACAACGAATGTCTTTGTCAAGGTTGCGGACTGGAACCAGAACGGCAATCAGGGACGGGGCGAGATTCGCGCAAGTCACGGCAATGAAGCCAAACGGCTGAATCAACTTCTGTTGGCTCGTGTTGAACGGATTGACAGTCTGCTTGCGGAATACAACGAAAAGCATCCGAATCAGATAACGGTAGATGTCGTTTCCGGTTTTCTTGCTGACAAGCCTCTTGCCCGACGAGACCAGGGAAAAGATTTCGTGGAGTTCACATTGGAACGCCTCGCTTCCGATTATTCGAGAAACAGAATCGGGAGAAGCCGATACGAGAACGGAAAGAGCTGCATGAATATATTCCATACTTTTCTAAGAGCGACCAGACAAGGAACTTACTGTCCGGACTCCATTTTTGTCGGTGATATGACTCCTGAACTTTTGGATAGCTATATAAATTGGCGCAGGGAAATCAAGCAGAACAGTGATGCGACTATCAATCATTCTTTGACCCCTATCCTGAAAGCCTGTGCGTATGCCTGTGAAATGAACATCATGGAGCCTGCCGTAAATGCAAGAATCCAGGATATGCGTATTGTCACGAAGGCTTCTTTATCGGAGGAGGAGAGCGAATTTGACGGAAAAAGTCTGACCAAAGAACAGATGCTGTCTTTGTTGGAATATTATAAGACTTGCAATGAACCTCGCAGGAAGGAGTTTTTGGAAATGTTTTTCTTTGCTTTCCACGCCTGCGGACTGCGTGTTGTGGATGTGATGACTTTGCAGTGGAAACATATTGACTTCGTTCGGAAGGAGTTGCGAAAGATTATGATCAAGACAAACAAACGTCACGTGATTCCACTTACAGAACCTGCATTGCGCATCTTGCAGCAATGGCAGGAAAAGCGTGAAGGGTGTAAATATGTTTTCAATCTTGTGAAGGAAGCTTTGGATTTGGATGATGCGGAAGCTCTCTATAAAGCGCGCAACAATGCGACCAAATGTATCAACCAGTCGTTGGCAGTAGTCGGTGAACAAATCGGTCTGCCTTTCAACTTGTCAATGCACGTGGCCCGGCACTCTTTTGCGGTATTCGCCTTGAACAAAGGTTTGTCAATGTCTGTGGTCAGCCGCTTGCTTGGACACGGAAGTACGGATGTCACCGAAAAGGTCTATGCTAAATTCCTTCCGGAAACGCTATCGGCAGAGGTGGCAAGATTGAAGGAAGATTTTATTTCGTTAGAGATAATATGATTATATGACAATATAATGGATGAGTAAAAATGATAATGTTACAGATAACATTCCTATTTATAGGATTCTTTATATTGATATTAGTGTTGGCGACTATATTCAAACGCTACCAGAGAACCATTCTTTGGACAGCTGCAATCTGTATGTTTCTTGGAGTACTATTCAGTGTCGGATTCGGATATGTAGATGTCATTGATGGGGATGTTCCAAATTTGCCTTTGATTACAAGTATAGTCCTGATAATAATCGGATCGGCATTGTTGATTTTAGGTGCGGAAAAACTTCATTCCAAACAAAGGGAAAAAGAAAATCAGAGTATTCCCGTTGTAACTTCGGCTTCAAAAGCGCATTCAGCTGATGATAGTGAAACCGGAATCGTATTGACCGGACAACTGAAAACGGAACTTGCGGAGAAAGTCTTTGCCCAAGCGATAGAGGCAGGTTATATAAAGGAAGAAGGCTCCCATTATAAATGGACAGAATCAAAAGTCCTGTTGGCGTATATGTGTGGTCGGATTTATTGCGGAGATTATCCGGAGCGTCTTAAAATGGAAACAAAGACCTATTGGAAATTCGGTATGGAACTCTTTCCCGACACCGAATTGTGTGCTCTATTTGACACTTCTGACATAGGTCAGTCTCGTCAAAACAGGAAAGACCTGACCGTGCCGAAAAAATTTCAGAAAATTGACATCTTTTTTGAGTAGCCAAATGGCTGCTCTTTTTATTTATAATCAGACGGTTAAGTGCGTATCCTAATATTAGTCTAACATTAGGAATAACCTGTTATATAATCTATGCTAACTTCTTAGGTTCTAAGGACTCTCTACCTTCGCCGCAGCCGTGGGACGATGTGCACAGTCGTGTCACGGCAAGATAACCCGGCTTGAAGTCCGAGTGTGCATCAGGATTGGCAAGCCATAATAAGATTTACTATGGCAAAGAAATTAAAGGTAGAGAGTATATGCGAAAGAGAATTGCTGGAAAAGATTCTCCGCATAGTGGAACGACAGGAAAAACTGCCAACCGCAAACAAGGTGGCAGCGCATTGTCTGTATGACAACAAGTCCTTGATGGCGAAATTGGGAATCAAGGAAAAGTATCTGAAGAAATTACGGGACAATGGCTATCTCGGCTATTCTCGTGAAGGTGACAAATATTGGTATACGCAGGAGGATGTGGACCGTTTCTTACGTCACTTCCATTTTGATGCTTTTGCAATCGGTATCGACTTACCGAAGCAGGAAGGAGGTGGCTATGTTTGATAATCTGCATCTGACCAATATGCTTCGCTCGGAAGTTGAGCATATTCCGGAGACCGGACTTCCGTTGGACGCTTTTCCCGACAAGATTCAGGAAATCATACTGAATCTGTCTCGTTATGAGAATTTCAATATCGAATACACGACATCCATTATTCTTTCTGCTGTAGCTACAGCTGTCGGCAATTCCTGCCAAATCCGCATCAAGGGCGAATGGAAGACCAGTCCTTCCTTTTATATGATGCTAATCGGTCGTCCAGGATTGGGAAAGACTCCACCTTTGGGATTCATATACAAGCCAATCAACGAACAGGATGACAGGATGTTCGAGAAGTACAATGAGGAATGGAAAGAGTATGAACGGGCAATGGCTGTTTCGGGGAACAAACGGGAAAAGGAAGCGGATGGCAGTTTGCCGAAGAAACCTCATTTGGTGACTACAGTCATTTCCGATTTTACTCCGGAAGCAATGATGAATACTCATCAGTATAATCTTCGCGGGATAGCATTGGTTGTTGATGAAATCTTGGCTCTCTTCAATTCGGTAAGAAGATACAACAATAAAAACAATCTTATCGAGGACTTGCTGACTGCATATAGCGGACAGCCTTTGAAAATCATCCGCAAATCGGAGGCTCGGCCTATTTTAATCAAGAAGCCTTGTATCAATCTTATAGGATCGATACAGACAAATCTGTTGCAGGAAGTTTTTCGCACAGAGTTCCTTGCCAATGGATTGCTTGACAGATTCCTGTTTGTTTATCCGAAAGATAGGACTATTTCTGTATGGAAACGGAATATTTTATCTTCAGCAAGACCGGAGATCCTGAATCAATGGAGAACAATCATCGATAAAATACTCGGTATTCCTTGTGATATTAATGAAAAGGGAAATTCAGTCAATCCTACCATACTCACAATGACAGCAGAAGCTGAGGAGCATTTCTATGATTGGTACAATAGAATCATTGACTCAGTAAACGCCATTGAAAACGATGCGGAAGTGGAAAGCCGGAAAATGAAACTCAATGGTCATGCAGCACGAATGGCTCTGCTGTTTCAAATTATGAAATGGGCTGTTTGTGAAGCGGATATGCAATATGTGGAACTGTCTTCCGTGAAAGCTGCAATCAGAATGCTTAATTATTATGAGGAGACTTACAGGAGGATTCAGGAAATTTTAGTTTCGGACAGTATTGGTGAAACCAAAGAAACATGGCTATCATTGCTTGGAGACACTTTTTCAACCGGTGATGCCATCGTTGCTGGAAAGAAGGTGGAAATGTCCCGAAGGACTGTCTATTATGCCTTGGAGCAGTTGTGCCGACTTCAGAATCCTCTTATAGAAAAAGTGCATCATGGCGTGTATCGGAAGACTACATTAGAAAATATGAATGCATCTTGCACTATTGCACTTTCATCGGACAAGAATAACGGGCAATCTTCCCAAAGTGCAAAAGTGCAGAGTGCAACTCAAATCAATTCGGATAGCTATGAGTGAATACAGGTTTCATTTGCAGAAATACAAATACGGCAGCAAGATTAGTTGTCCGAGTTGCGAAAAGCCCAGATGCTTTGTCAAATATGTCGATGCAGAAGGAGAGATTGTCTTTCCTGACAATGTCGGGAAGTGTGACCACGAAAATAGCTGTGGCTATCATTATACACCCAAAGAATATTTTAAGGATAATCCTGATGTATTGGCACGAGATCAAAGTGTAGGCGAACTATTCCGGGATGCTCCATGTAAGTCCATTGAGAAGAAACCAGTTCTCAATGTTCCTTCATACATACCGTTATCTTATGTGGATAGAAGCCTGTCTCACTATGAAATCAACCCTTTGTATCGGTATCTATGCAATGTGTTTGGCGAAGAAGAAACCATACGTTTGTTCCTGTTATATCGCATCGGTACATCTGCAAAATGGGGTGGCTCGGCTGTGTTCTGGCAGATTGATATGAATGGTTTGGTCAGAACTGGAAAGATTATGTGTTATAATCCCGAAACCGGTCATCGAATAAAAGAACCTCAGGCCTTTGTCAGTTGGGCACATTCGGAGTTGCGTATGCCGGATTTCCATTTGAAGCAATGTCTGTTTGGAGAGTATTTGTTGAAGAGTTCAACCTCTTCTCCCGTGATGCTTGTTGAGAGTGAGAAGACTGCTGTTATCATGAGCCACTTTATTTCTGATTATATCTGGCTTGCAACTGGTGGCAAGAACGGTTGTTTTAACCGTGATGCAATGCAAGTTCTTCAAGGCAGGGATGTTACTCTTATACCGGATTTAGGTGCGACCGAACAATGGAAAGCGAAGTCAGCCATGCTATCAGAAATATGCAAGAAAGTCTCCGTGTCCGACATCTTGGAACGGATAGCGACTGAGGGACAACGCAATCAGGGATTGGACATAGCAGACTTCTTTCTTCTTTCGCCATCCAAACGACAGATACTCCAGGAAATGATTCAGCGTAACCCTGCTTTACAGTTGCTTATTGACGAACTCGGATTGGAACTTATTGAATAACGGAGGAACTTGTTCCGGGAGTTTACAGAAAGTCCATAACACAATAAGGACTTTTTGCCTGACGGCAATAAAATCCGGTCATTGCCACACTGCGTGAATTGGCACAGGAGCAAGCTCCAATTATTAAAAACACTTTTAAGAAAGACATTATGAATACTGATATAAAACAAGCGATGCACGTTGAAGCTGCCAAGTCATTCAGCTCGGCAGAGGCAAACGAGAACGAACGGCGTTGGAACGATAACAAGATTGACAGGAAAAATCAAGACTCCACGAACAATTATGACAAGACGAGAATGAAGTTGAATTTCGAGATTGGTTCTGATGGGAAGATCCATCCGTTGGGCTATAGTAAAAAGTCGCTCGAAATCCGTTTGCAGGAGCGTCTGTCAGAATTGGGCTGGAAACCATTCAAGCCGGACAGCAAGATTCAGCCGAATTGTTGCGCCAGATTTATTTTCGGGGGCAATCACGACAGGACTATTGAAATGGCTTTCGGCAATCAGGCCGTCAATTTGGAAAAGGATGCAGACAACAGCCATTTGCATCGGTACGAGGAAATTGAACATTGGGCGAAAGATGTCTATGGCTGGTGTGCCAAACGGTACGGGCAGGAAAACATTGTCGGATTTCAGGTGCATCTTGACGAAAGCAGTCCGCATATTCACGCCCTGATTGTTCCAGTAGGACAACGCATCAAAAGTGGTCGTGAGTGCGTAATGTGGTCTGCCAAGTTTGGCAAGAACCGTTATGAGTATGGTCAGATTCTTCGGGAAATGCATACAGCACTATATGAAGAGGTTGGCAGTAAGTATGGGCTGGAACGTGGCGACAGTATTGAAGGCCGTAATGTGCAGCACCTTCACAAGCGCGACTATATCCGCAAACTTACTAAAGATGCAAAGCAGGCGGAGAAAGCAGCCAAGGGACTTCAAACAATGATACAGAAATTGGAGGCTCAGATTTATAACTATCAAACACAACTTGAAGAAACTGATAAGTCTTTGGCTTCCGGTCAAATTGAACTCAGAGAATACGAGTCACGAAAGTCCGAGATACTGAAACAGATTTCTGAATATCAGTCCAAACTTGAAGACAAATCTAGTAAACTCCGTGCAAAAGAACAGGAGCTGGAGCAATTGACCAAAGATGCCGCCAACGCTCGTTCTGTTATCCAGCCGTTCCGTAATCACAAGGTAGATTTTATACCACCTCAAATTACAGAGAAAGTACCTTTGTTCGGTACGGACAAATGGGTGGAACGCCAGAACTGGCATATCGCTCAACAATTTACCGAGATTGTTCGCAAGATAGAATCTCTATACAGAAATGATGCGGCACGGCAGGTGGAATCCGCTCAGTGCAATGTCTTGGCGGACTACGGAGAACTGTTCCAATTGCGAAATGATGTCAAAACACTTACCGAAAATAATGATAACTTGAAATCCGCATTAGAAACAATCCTTGACCAACTTGCCGACCCTTCACTTCGCGCAAAGATATTCACCATTGCCGATGCCCTTATAGGTGGAACTCCCATCAGTGTATCTTCCGGTGGTGGCAGCAGCTCCTCTTCCGACCTTCGCTGGGATGGCCGCAGGCCTGACGAGGAGGAAGAGGCCTACAGGAGGAGATGCTTGATGTTTGCAATGGGGACGGTAAAGAAGCAAAATGAGAAGAAAAGTTATAGGAGAAGATAAGCCTATGTTTGTATGTTGTCATCGGTGAAGTATATTTAAATATCTCTTGTTCTGGCAATATATAATTCATTAACTGTTTGTTGTTTAAAGATGTAAAATATATCGTTATTCCCTCAATTCCTATTGGGAAAATTGCTATATTTGCAATATATTAGGGAGTATTATTTATAAATTGAATTAAATATAAGAATGTCGCAAAGAATACAACATATAATTGAAGATATAACAGAACAATATCTTGAAAATGACGGCAATATACCATGGATAATAGGCTTTAGTGGCGGAAAAGATTCAACGGTAGTATTGACGTTAGTATGGAGGGCATTGCTTGCAATCCGTGCGACACACGGTGATGAGTCACTAAAAAGGCCTGTTTTTGTTGTAAATAATGATACTCTTGTAGAGAATCCTATTATTTCAGATTACATTATCGAGGTTTTAGACTGTATCAAAACAGCTGCAGTAAAACAAGATTTACCTATTACGGTTCAGATTACAACACCGAAATTGGAAGATAGCTTTTGGATAAGTTTTTTAGGAAAAGGCTATCCCGTTCCGAATAATCAGTTCAGATGGTGTACGGATAGATTGAAAATTAAACCTACTTCGCAATTTATCTTGGACAAGATTGATGCTATAGGTGAGGCTATAGTCCTTATAGGAACACGATTATCTGAGAGTGCCACAAGGGCAAAATCAATACGCAAACATGAGATAAAGGGCAAAAGGCTGACGAAGCATCCTTTGAATCCCAACACTTATACTTATGCCCCAATTAAGGAATTGTATTTGGAGGAGGTCTGGCATATATTGAATAGTGAAGCTTCTCCATGGGGATTTGACAATAAAAAATTGTTCAAAATCTATGCGGATGCCAGTGCTGATGATTATGAGTGTCCAACTATGATGACAGATAAATCACAACCCTCTTGTGGTCAAAGTAGATTTGGTTGCTGGGTATGCACAGTAGTGAAAGAAGATAAGTCCATGAAAGCTCTGATTAACAACGGAAACGAGTGGATGGCTCCTCTACTTGATTATAGAGATGAAATGGTCAATGGTAGAAATATCTCTGAACATCGTCTAGAAACACGCAGAAATGGACAGACCGCTGTTGATGCTGAGGGGCATAATCAAGGAAATTACACATTTGAATATCGTTGTAAAATGCTTAAAAAGTTATTGGAATTACAACGATTATTGCAACGCACAAAGCCACATATGGAGCTGATAACCAATCAAGAACTTGTTGCGATACAGATAAACTGGTATCGAGATGGTTACTTTGCACCTAAAGTGACGGATATTTTTAATGAAGTGTACAATCGTACAATGCCATTTGAAAATATGCAGTACCAAGAACGGCTATTGCTTGAAAATGTGTGCAAGGATAATCCAGAAGATTATCATTTAATAAATGACTTAGTATCTCTTCAGAAAAGTAAAACATTGCTTATGAATAATAATGGATTGCAAGGGGATATTGAGAAAAGACTAAACAATTATATTAACGAGAAGAGATAATGTTTATTGATTCGATCATATTAAATAATTTCCGTGCTTATAAAGGAGTTAATCAAACTTCTTTTCAAAAGAATGGGAAGAATGTTTTTGTCATAGCTGGCAATAATGGCTTTGGCAAGACAACGTTTTTAACATCTCTTGTCTGGTGCTTGTATGGAAAACTTATGGTAGATGTCGACGACAAATTCCGTAAGGATATCAATGATGCTCAAGGGTATAAAAATTTTGCAAAGTCAAATCTAAACAAAGAATGCGCACAAAGTATAGATGGGCTTGAATTAGATATTGAGGATAAAAGAATCATATCTAAAAAAGGGTATTTAGAGCAATTTGAAAAAATAAAATTGGATTCGCAATATTCTGTTGAACTTCACATCAGGGATGTATTTATTCCTGCTGTACCTTGTTCAGAAATATTGATTAGAAGGACATTTGACTATTTGCTGGAATCGGAGACAATAGAAGTCCTAATAGACGGACAGGTAAATGAGTTGGCAAAAGAAGTTGGTTATGACATTTTCATTAATGACTTTATACTTTCTAAAAACATTGCAACTTTTTTTCTGTTTGATGCCGAAAAGATTGTTAATCTTGCAGAAATCAAATCTCTTGAAGAGAAACGCAAACTAAGCTCTGCTTATAGTGAAGTTCTCGGCATTCGAAAATATGAGGACATTAGAAAGAATCTTGAGAATCTAAGAATCAAATTTAGAAAAAAGGCAGGTAGCTTAGTCAGCCAGAACAAATTGGAGAAGTTGACTGCTGATATAAAAAGGATAGAGAGTGAGATTTCGGAGAATGAAACCGCTGCGATATCCGTTGATAATCAGATAGCTACATTTAGAGCTGAAAAAGATTCCTTGCAAGAAAAGTTGATTAGAGAAGGAAACGCTATTAGCATAGAAGAACTTGCACGTCTTAAAGATGTGGTTAAATCGTTGAAAGAAAAAGATAATAGCCTCAAAATTAAATTCAAAGATATGATGGAGATAGCCCCTTTTGTCATATCTGGGAAATTATTGTGCAATGTGCTGGAACAAGCTGATAAGGAACAAGTGTCAAAATTAAAATTAGTTAACTCTGAAATACTTGTTACGGCGATGCGTTCTGCTCAACGCTCAATATTAGTAGGTGCGGCAGGATTGCTTTCAGAACAACAGAATAGAATGCTTGAGGCTATAATAGAACAGTCATTTAGGAATAGCATTACAGAATATGCACCTGATAATATAACAGATGATGTTAAGATACTTCTAGACTATACACCATCTGAACATAATGAATTACGAGCTCTTGTGGATAATATTCGCTATTCATTCAGTGTGTCATTTAAACAATTAGTAAAAGATATAAAAAACAATTCTATAATTCTGCAGAAGACTCAACGAAAAATATCATTAGCCGAATATGACGATGAGAATAGTCACATTAAAGACATAAGAACTCGCAAAGCCGAAGTGGAAAAAATGCTGCTTGAGTTAGAGATGAATAGTCGTTCTTTGGCAGAAAAAAAAGGGTTGTTAATGCGTGATTATTCTGTAAAAAAGAAACAACTTTCAGAATGCGTTAAAATGGTCAAGGTTGATGACATGGATAAAGAGAAAGATATAATTGCAGAAAGACTTATCAGAGAATTAACAACATTCTTGACACAACTTAAAGAAAAGCGAAAATTTTCTTTAGAAACGAAGATAAAACAGGAAATAGATATACTCATGCATAAAGATGATTTTATTTCAGATGTTTCAATAGATATTATGGATGATATTATCGAGATTAACCTCCTTGATAAAGATGGTAACATTATCAATAAAGACAAACTCTCTAAAGGAGAACAACAATTGTATGCAACATCCATTCTCAAAGCATTAGTTGATGAGTCTGGAATTTCATTTCCAGTATTTATTGATAGTCCACTGCAGAAATTTGATAGTATTCATTCAAAGAATATTATCTCAAAATTTTATCCAGCAGTATCAAAACAAGTTGTAATTTTCCCATTATTAGGTAAAGAATTGTCAACTGTTGAATATGAGTATCTTCTGCCGAATGTTAATAAGTCGCTCATTATCTTGAATGAAAATGGGCGTTCTTCATTCCAAGAAGTAGATCCGAAAAGAATATTTGATTATGTAGGTTAGATTATGTTTACGCAAATTAAGACATCTAAAGCCAATAAAATGATTGTAACAGATTTGAGCCGCAAGTTCAATCTTGGCGCGGAAAATACTATTGCAAGAATCGCCATAGCCTATTCTTTATCCAAAGGAGAAAAGATGAATTTGGCAAACATTTCTGATTCTCAAGGAAAGGAATATAGTAAAAATGTGCTATTCGGTTCAAACTATCCATTTTACATTAGTCTCATATGCGTAATGTATGGGTTGTACAAGACTGATAAAGATATCCCCAAATATATTAAGATGCATCTTGATGATGGACTGTGCAGAATGAATAGTGAATTGGAGAATAACCCTAATTTGAATGGTATTGACTATCTTATAGATAAAATAGAAGCAGGTTTAAAATTATTAATTGAAAACAATGATTAACAAGTCGATATCTGAACTATATGACTCTGGATATATTTCTGGAGATGCATTCTTGTATTATGCTGAGAGAAACCTTGACACAATACAGGATATCATGGATGCTGGTGTTCTTGAAGAAGAGCTAGCTCCATATGGTAAAGAAATTCGTTCTTGTTTAGAAATCTTGGGGATTAATTCATTCAAAGAGGAATCCACCAAAGAATGCGAAATTTTACATATATCCGAAGATGTTACTAGTTCATCAGATGAGGATGTAGAATCTATTTACAACAGAGCAATATTTGATTTAGATATAAGAACCGTACATGCATTACAAAAAATGAGACGCATGTATGATGACTTTGACACATATTTTGCGGCATTGACAAGTAATGATAACAAGTTTTGGTCATTATTTGAAAAGCTACCTGCAGTAGGAAAAAAGTCATTAGAAAGAGCCCGTAAGTTTGCATTAAGTTTGACTCCTGAAGCCGTTACCAATGATGTAATGGATGAAAGTCACAATATGAATGAATTGTCTGAAGATCAGAAAAGAGAATTGGATGATTTGAAAGATTATTTCGAGGCTCAATTACGAACATTATCGACTCGTTCATATAATGCGATGTGCGAGTTATATGAAATATGTGGAAAATCTTTCAGCTCTTTTTATATAGAGATTTCGGATCCTGGTTTTAACATTAAAGACATGCATAATGTTGGAAATAAAAGTGCGGAAGAACTTAACCTTTGGATAAATAGTATAAAAGATTTTGTTGCAACTTTTTTCGCAAATGGGTTGTCGGCAGAACAGTCAAAACTTATTGCAATTAATAAATTACAGCTGTTAGGTATCAAAGGCGACTTGGAGAAAATTCTAAGATTATATGAGCAGAAGGGTTATTTCCCTTATTTTGCTGCAATACAATCTTATTTTTCTTCTCTTGCTGATAGAGATCAACTCGTTATAAAATATCAACTTGATATCTTTGCAAGTAAGGAGTTATATGGACTGAAGGAAGCATCAATACTTTTGGGATTGACTTCAGCGAGAACACGTCAATTGAGAAACGGGGTGTTTGAGCAGATACAACATTATATTGAGTCATTGACAAAAATCACCGCTAATTATCCGATATATGATTCATATTTTAAGACTGATGTTAAAGATATAAATCTATCTGAAGGTACTAATTTTAATGACGATTTTGTCAAGTGGGTCATGTCAATTTTTGCGCCAGAACGTTATGCCTTATTAGGAAATATTGAGGATGCATTTTACAATCCATATGGCAAAGAATTACCTCTTGTCCTGGTTTCTCGCAAATTTAACGGTGTTTTTAGTTTTGACAAGTTCATAAAATATCTGTCTGGGATAAATGAAGAAAAGAGGGTTGATGATAGAAACATTATTTTGAAGGATTGTGTCCTTGTTTTTTTCAAGGATAGGATATATTATGAGTATATAGATGAGATTATTCGAGAATGTAAGACTATTGTCAATACATTATTCGATTTTGAAATATACAATGAGACAATACACATAAGAAAGAATGCCGAACGGAATAATCCAGAATTAGTGGAAATAATACTTAGAGAGGCAGGTCATTCCATGACTCTTGATGAGATATACACCGAATTTCAGAAACGATATCCGAATCGAACAAAATCCGCAAATTCATTAGCTGGAGCATTAAGACTCAATTCTAATATATCTTGTGTGGGTAGAAGTAGTACGTATACATTGACAGAGTGGACTCATGGTGAACATCGTGGCGGAACAATTCGAGAATTTGCTACAGAGTATCTTCTCTCTTTATCACCATCGATTGCCCCTCTTGAAGACATTGGAAATTACGTTCGGAGATTCCGCCCCGCTTCATCTGACAAGAGTATTCATGCCAATCTATTGCTCGGAGGTACTTATGATATTTTTTATAAAGAGGAAATACGATATATAGGATTCGCCAATCAAGAATATCCGGAAGAATATCGGAGATTTTGCTCACAAACAGACTCAAGAAGAGACTTTAAGTCAAGTTGTACTTTGTTGGAACAGTTCGTTGCAGCTAATGGGCGTTTGCCTTTCTCAAGTAATGTTCCAGAAGATGAAAAAAGGCTTTGCAGGTTTTGGCATATTCAATTACAAAAGTTGGCAAAAGGCACGTTGGGGGAAGATGAAAAATGTATCGTGGCACAGATGCAGGATAGATTCGAGAAATTTAGGATTGATAAACGTGAATTTGATTGGTTACAGAATTATAATACAATAAAGGAGCATTTTGAACTAGGAGGTCGGTATAGCGAATTGTCGTCCACACTTCAGAAATGGATAAACATACAAATGACTAACCTCAAATACAATAAAGCTCCATTTAACAAAACTGATTTATTAATTGAATTAGCAAACATTATTAACGATGCTCAATAAGATAAATTTTAGGTCTCTATATTCATCAGGTGAAAGCGATTCTCCGATATCGTTTTTCACGGATGCATTGTCAAATAGTATTTCATTTGATCTTGGGCTGGGCTTTTTTAGTTCAGCAAGTTTTAATATACTTAGTATAGGATTTGCAAAATTTATCTCAAACGGAGGAAAGATGCGTTTATATATAAACCAATATCTTTCTGAGGAAGATTATCAAATCTTTACAGCTCATCCAGATATAGTTGAAGATAAAGTGATTGATAGCTTTACTTCTATGTTAAATGTGTTGACAAAAAGAGATAAGCAATTTTTTAACTGTCTATCTTATTTGATTTATACGCATAGGATAGAAGTAAGAATTGTGATACCTAATTCTGGTGGTATTGCGCATCAGAAGTTTGGCATTTTTACAGATACCGCCCAAAATAAGGTATCATTTATAGGGTCATTGAATTTAACCGCATCTGCTTTGCTGTCTAAAAACATTGAGAGCATATCTTGTAATTGTTCATGGAAGGGAGCAACAGAAACGATTAATGATTATCAACAACTTTTTGACAAGTACTTTTCTGGGGATAAAGAAGGTATTACAGTTATTCCTGCTAGTAGACTTACTAAAGAGATAATAAAAGCATTCCCCGCAACGGAAGAGAAGACTCTGCTTGACAATGAGAAAGAACTTATTGAAGAATTAACACAACAAAAGGTGCTAGGGAAAAATATATCAGAGGATCTCCATAAAGACGAACCTCATTTCCCTTATCCTACTGGAGCATTCGAGTATCAAAAAGAAGCATACAAAAATTGGAAGAATAATGGTTATACTGGTATTTTTGCGATGGCAACAGGTACAGGAAAGACTATAACATCATTAAATTGTGTGCTTGAAGAATATCTTAGTATTGGAAAGTATAAAGTATTGATATTAGTACCATCTAATGATCTTGTATCTCAGTGGATAACAGAAGTACAAAAGTTCAATTATCAGAATATTTTTGTGGTCAATGGACGTACAGATTGGAGAAAAGAACTTACTGAGCTGAAAAACGATATAGGTTGGGGAATAGAACGGAATTTTGTTATTATTTCGACTTATGCATCTTTTGTGGATCCGACATTTCAAGGTTTGATAAAGAAGCTGAATGACAATAATCTGATTCTAATTGCCGATGAGGCGCATAATGTTGGAAGTACATCAGTAAGATTAGCATTTGACGTACTACCTATTATGAAGCGTATAGCTTTATCGGCAACACCTAAAAGAGTATATGATGAAGAAGGTACGGCAGCAATAGAAGAGTATTTTCATGATCAAGAACCATATTGCTATTCTTTTTCGATGGAAAGAGCCATCAAAGAAGGACGATTGATGCATTATTTATACTACCCAAGAATTGCCTATCTCAATGAGACAGAGATGAAGCGATATATTTCTTGTACAAAACAATTATTAATCCATTTTGATCCAGTAAGCAATAAATTTGATGACTCTCAAGAAGTCAAAGATTTATTGATGAAACGAAAAAGGATTATACACAAAGCAAAGGATAAGTATCGTGTTTTTATGAGTATCGTAGATGATCTTGTAAAAACTGACAAGGCAAAATATTGTTTTGTATATACCCCGGAAGGCGTAGATTACACATCTGGTGGCGAACAAATTCTTACTAAGATGAAAGATTTGGTGTATAATGCTTATCCCAAAATTCGCACTAATACTTTTCTTGGCGGAGACGGAAGTAAAAGAGATAAACTAAAAGCTTTTGCTGAGGGGGAAATTGATATGCTGTTTGCAATGAAATGTTTGGATGAAGGAGTAGATGTGCCACGGGCTGAAGTGGGAATATTTGCATCCAGCACGGGTAATCCTCGACAGTTTATTCAGAGAAGAGGACGATTGTTAAGAGTTCATCCTGATAAAACATTTGCTTACATTTATGATATTATAGTCGTGCCGGATTATAAATTATATTCAGATGATAGTATTCATGAAATGGAGCGCTCTCAGGTAAAACAAGAGATAATGCGTGTCGCATATTTTGCATCATTGTCAGATAACTATTATGATACTATAAATGTATTACATGACTTGCTTGATTACTATGATATAGAATTAAGCTCGTTAATTTCAGAATTACAAAATCAATAACATATGACCACACAAGAATTACTTAAAGAAGTTCTCAAGGACTCTTTATTTCAAGACAAGTACCACATTCCACAATCGGAATTACAGGAAGTCTCATTTGATACGACTTCGCCTTATCCTATAGTGGAGACAATTAAAACTATTATACAGCTCAAGGGTAATGGTACTCCTGATGTTAATGTGTTTAAAAACATCAAACAAAATAATTTTAGTATTACTGATTAGTTATGGCATCTATTATTAACTATATTGCCTTTAAGAATTTCTACAATTTTTATGGTGATTACAGCGATAATAGATATGACTTCAAGGAAGGATTAAATATTATCAATGCTGACAATGGAATGGGAAAATCCAAAATGTTCAACGGATTTCTTTGGATTCTCCAAGACATGGTGTATGATTCGGATACACGAAGAAAAGAAACAGTAGCAAATGCAGCAATGAAAATGCTCTCTGAGAAAGCTAAGTCGGAGAGTAGTCCTGAATGTGGCGTACAAATCGTATTTGGTGATGAGTCGGATCAATATACCATTACTAAATCTATAAAATATACTCAGACATTTGATGCTAATGAGCCTTGGAAAATAGCTCCAGTTGTGACTGAAGTTATGGTGACCAATTTGATAACTCATAATACATCAATTGTGTATGATATTAATCGTCAGAATGAAATTATCAAAGAGCGGTTAATATCTCCAGCAATGTTGTCATATTCTTTACTGCAAGGAGAAGCAATTGATAATATTGTAGACCTTTCCAATTCAACAAATTTGGCAGCGACCGTTGAAGCGTTAACGGATTTGTCTGAATTAAAACAAATTGAAAGTACATGCAAGTATCTATGTACAAACTCTCAAAAAAATCTTGAGAATAAACAGAAGTCTTGTTCTCAAAATAAAAGTGAATTTGAAAAAGCAGAAGCGGATAAACTGAAAATTGAAAAAGAGATAGCTAAAAACCAGGAGTCTATTTCACTATATAAAAAACAGCTTGAATTGGCAACTGAGAAAGCGACAAGCATAGAAGCCAATTTGGCAAATACGGAGAAGCGAGTTGAATATAGAGAAAGATTAAAAAGTTTAAGAGTAGAGAAAACACATCTTGAGCAAACTCTTTCCAAGTTGCTGTCCAGCATAAATGATAATTTGTTCAAAAAGCCAATACCTTGGGTTCTTTTGAACACGAAAGGATTTGTTGATGCTTTTAATGAGAAATGGGAACAATATCGTGAAGATATGATTGCCAAAAAAGTAACTGCAAATCCATTGAATGCATTTACTTCTGTTTTGCCAGACGGAAGTCCTGATGATGTTTCATTAGAGAGAATGTTAAAGGAATGCCATTGTCTGGTTTGCAATAGACCATTCGAAAAAGGAGACGAACACTATGAACACGTCAAAATGCTGCGTGATCGCTCGAAAAATCAGATTTCCCAGTCTGAGGATAAGTTCAAGACATTCTTTGGGGATATATTGAAAAATGTATCACCATATATGACTGTGGATTCAATTTCCGGAAATATCGCACAATGTGCTATTAGACAGAGGGAATTGCAGAAAGATATTAAAGAAAAAGAGGATGAAATAAACAGGACACTGATTGATTTTGCAAATTACGGAGGCTCTGAAGCTGATATAGATAATGCCAAAGATACAGATACTCTTTCCGCATACAATAAGGCTCTCAATGACATTTCTCTTTATAATGGTTATATAAATTCAGCTCAGAAAAGAGTGGAAAGCTTAAGAGAAGATCTTATTAATTGCGAGAAGAGAATGTCTGAATATGGAGGTGCCGCAGTTCCTCAGTCATATCGGGATTTCAAAGAAGTTATGCAGGATGTTCAGTCTATCTTTACCAACACCAAGGATAGAATTTATGATGAAGTTCTGTCTTCTTTGGAGCAGAAATCAAATAATTTCTATCAACAACTTACTGCTGGAAACAATGTTGATGGAGGTAAATTGATATTCTCTAAAACTTCGTACAATGCAATTCAATTGAAGGTTATTAATGAATCTGGTGGTGAATTTACTGGAGCCTCAGAGGGCTTTCAGAGGATGAAAAAGATAGCCGTGGTGATGGCTATTGTTTCATCGAAAATCGGAGGTGGATATTATGACTATCCATTTATTGCAGACGCTCCATTCTCGGCATTTGGTAAAAACTTCATAACGAATTTTTTTGAAACCGTACCATCTGTTTTCCGTCAATGTGTCATAATGATAAAAGATTTGTATGACATTAATGACCCGGACTTCATTTCGGACGAAGGTAAGAAGATATTAAAAGATATGAAAGAGGGACGTATAAAGGGAACATTTTATGTCAATCAGATACCTGAAATAGCTGACCCTACGAAATTAGAAACAAAAATCCATCAATATAAGTAACGCATATGAATGGTAATGAATTTAGGCAAGAATTAGATATTAAAAAGCCGAAGTATCTTGTAAAGTATTATAATCTTATGGAGACCATCTCCAATAAGGGTTCGGTAAATGGTGGAGACTACATTAAGTTCGGACCATTTTTTCAGACATATATGTATGCTTTTATGATTGGTTATCATCTTGGCGTTTGTAATCCAATCAAGGGCTCGGGCGAGACCAGAGATTTTGCTCCAATTAGTCAGTGGAAACCAATGGAGATTTCCGACTATGTGTTAATGCTTGTCTTATCTGAATCAGATGAAAAACTTGGGTTCAAGTGGAGTGATTTGGAAACAATGACAGATGATCAATGTCGTGGAGCAATAAGTGCTATTGTCCAACGGATTGAAGGATATGCTAATGCAGGACTAAATTATATCCAACACAAATTTGACGAGGAGAAGGATGAGTTTAGAAGCCCTATGGTTTTCGTAAATTTGCTCAGAGAATTAACCATGTCCAAAAAGGAGGATTAAATAGATGGAAAAAGAACCGTTTGTTGTAAAAATACATGATGTTCACATTGAGGAAGAATATGTGGAATGGGTTAATGTACTTAAGACTACTTATCGCAAGTCTCAAATAAGAGCTGCGGTAAAAGTTAATTCCGAAAAATTGTTATGGAATTGGCTGCTTGGACGTGACCTTGTTCAAAGAAAAGCTGAGGAGCGTTGGGGAACGGGAATTGTTGAGCAATTAAGTCTTGACCTGCAAGCGGAATTCCCAGATGAAAAGGGGTTCTCAACTTCGAATATTTGGTATATGAAAAGATGGTATCTTTTCTATGCTAATGCTATAAGCTCGAGTGAAAATCAAAAACTTGACCAACTTGGTCAAGAATTATATTTGCTTAATAATGAGAATGATGCAAAACTTGACCAGCTTGGTCAAGAAATTAACGACAATGGCATAAATGGTATAAATTTCCCACCTCTTTTTGCTTTTGTGCCATGGAGACACCATATTGAGATAATCAAAAATTGTACAACAATCGAAGAAGCCATATTCTATATCCAAAAAACCATAAATGAAGGTTTAAGCAGGAGTAATCTCACTCATTGCATAAAAGCTGATTTATTCCACAAACAAGCTGGAGCTGTAAGTAATTTCCCGGAGCATTTGCCGGTTGTTCAGGCAGAGCTCGCTCAAGAAATAACGAAGGAAAACTATGATTTTGGGTTTATCACCTTGCCTTCTAAATTTAATGAAGCTCAATTAGAGGATGCATTAGCCCATCAGTTAAGTCGTTTTCTTCTCGAATTAGGTAATGGTTTTGCTTTTGTTGGGCGACAGAAAGAGATTGTGGTTGCAGGAAAGAGTCGTAAAATAGATTTGCTCTTTTATCATATCCACTTAAAGGCATATATTGTCTGCGAATTAAAAGTAGTTGCATTCCAACCTGAATTTTTGGGTAAATTGAACTTTTATGTAAATGCTGTTAATAACCTATTAAAGGCGGAAGATGATAACCCCACAATCGGATTGTTGATATGTTCTGATATGAACCGAACAGAGGTACAATGGTCTTTTGATGGTCTTACAACACCAATAGGTGTTGCAACTTACAGCAATGTTCAAATCGAAGATATCAAAAAACAGTTGCCTTCGATTGAAGAACTGGAGCAACGCATTAAATTGTTGGAATCGGAGTTGACAAAAAAGTAAAAACATAGAAAACAATAATGATTACTAAGCACTTACATATATGTAAAAAAGCCACCCCAAAGGGTGGCAAGTGCTGTAAGTATCTTTATTGTAATTCCGGAAAACAAGATACTATTTCCGTCTTGACGGGATTAGAGAGGTTGCCGAAGCAGAAATGTGAGGTTCAAGGAACATCCGAGTCCGTTTTTCGTCCTCGTTTGTTCTCTATCTCAACTGAAGTTACTAGTTCTTAGTCCCTCCATGCATTTCCTTGTTTAATGTCGCTATCCTCATAGTCCGACACTGCAAAGTTAGTTATTATGTCAAAAAACACAATAGTCATATCTGAATATTTGCAAATGAAAAAACCATTGCAAATAACAAGCTTGAATCTATCAAATCAGAAACTCAATAAATGGCCTCAAGAAATATTTCTATGTCGAAATTTGCGGAAACTAAATCTTTCAAAAAATCAACTTGATTATATTCCAAAAGAAATTTCATCGTTGACAAAATTACGGGTGTTAGATTTGTCAGATAATAATTTATCGCAAATACATACGAGCGTTTTTCTTGTCCCTAAACTTAGAGTGTTGAATATTAGTAATAATAGAATCAAGTCGCTACCAAAACAATTTCAGACAGCATCAATAAATGAGTTAATCTTGTCAAATAATTTATTAACATCCATAGATTATTCCTTGATTCGAAGTGTTACTAGACTTGTCCTTTGCAATAATCGTATTGAACGATTTTGCCCAGATATAGAACTACCAAATCTATTTCACTTGTGGTTAACTGGGAACCCTTGTTGCAAAAATGGCTTAATTTCGTTTCACAATAAATTATCAAACTTGAAAAAAGTTTATCCTTTCATAGAGGAGGTTAAAGATCTCACGTTAATAAAGAAAACTCTAATGAATAAGAATAAAATATTTATAAGCTATTCACATGATGATGTAGCCTGGCTAGAGAAAGTTCAGATTCATCTAAAAACGATTGCGAATACAGTTGGAGATATAGATGTGTGGGATGATACACGCATTAAAACAGGAGACAAATGGAAAGAAGAAATTGATAACGCTCTTCAAAGAGCCGGCATCGCCATTCTTCTTGTCTCCCCAAGTTTTCTCGCTTCAGATTTTATAGCGAATGATGAACTGCCTCCGATTCTAAAGAAAGCCGAGAAAGAAGGAACACATATATTCCCTATCTTCGTGCGAAAAATCAGTGGTGCTGTATTCCAACGCTCAAAATTAAAAGATTTTCAATTCCTAAATGGCCCAGAAAAGCCATTAAATGGTTGCTCTGAGTCTGAAATTGATGATTATATGAGTAAATTAGTGGATGAAATAATTGAGAAAATGTGTTTATAGCTTTATAAACACATAAAAACGTTTAGGAAACAATTATGTTGAGAATATAGTAGAGTTAATAGCCTAATTTGACAATAATGTTTTCAAATTATGAACGAAGATGATAATATATTCGGTTATAATCACAATAAATAGAATGTACAGAATATAACTCTTCATACTGGATTGATTAATAAAATGAATATATGTTTGTCCATCAATTCCTCCAATCGCCCCAGCCCGCCTCAGACGGCGTAGTTTGTTTGTGTAAATTTCTTTATTCGAGGATTAAGTAGCTGATAATCAATGCTAATTAATTTCTTCAACGAGGAGCGCATCCTGACCATCCTCCGCGCCAACGGCGACACGCTCCGCGAACTCGCCGGCCGGCCTACTCCGAAAATGCGAAGAGAGCGCTTCCCGACAAGGCGCCATACACCCTCTCCCCGGAAATGATCCGACGGATACGCCCGTCCCTGGCAATAAGGATATTCGGCCCGTTCATTCCTGCGATCCGGCAAAAAGAGGCATCCGCACATCTCCATTCGGAAAAAACAGCTATTTTTGCAGCCGGAACAATCCCGGAACGAAACAAAATGGACTGGTTTACGGATCTTTTTACCCAACATTCGGCCATTCAAGCCGTCGTCGTGCTCTCGCTGATCTCGGTGTTCGGCATGATGCTGGGCAAAGTGCGTTTTTTCGGAATTTCGCTCGGCGTGACGTTCGTTTTCTTCATCGGCATCGCAGCGGGCCATTTCGGACTCTCGGTCGATCCTTCGATGCTGGCTTTCGCCGAAAGTTTCGGGCTCGTACTCTTCGTCTATGCATTGGGATTGCAGGTCGGCCCCGGTTTCTTCAGTTCGCTCCGCTCGGGCGGCATCCGGCTGGTTTCGCTCGCCACGCTCATCGTCCTGACAGGTTCGGCACTGGCCGTAGGGCTCGGCTATGCGACCCGTGTTCCCATGAGCGACATGGCAGGCATCCTGTGCGGCGCCACGACCAACACCCCGGCGCTCGGTGCGGCACAACAGATGCTCTCGCAGATGCAGTTGGACAGCAACAACGCCACGCTGGGCTGTGCATTGACCTACCCGCTGGGTGTCGTAGGCGTGATTCTGGGCATCATCGCCGTACGCAAACTCTTCGCCCGGCCCTCGGACATTCCGCAACCGGACGCCGAACATAAAAAGAATATCTTCATCGTCGAATTCAAGATTTCCAACCCCGGCGTCGTCGGTAAAAGCATCCGCGACGTCGCGGCATACAGCCACCACCATTTCGTCATCTCCCGCCTTTGGCGTGCCGGGCAGGTTTCGATTCCGACTTCGGACTCGACCCTCGAATCGGGTGATCTGGTACTGGTAATCACCTCGCCGGACGACGTGCAGGCACTGGAACTCCTCTTCGGCGAGCGGGTACAGAAAGACTGGAATACGCACGACATCGACTGGAACGCATTGGACAGCCAGCTCATCTCCCGGTCGATCATCGTCACCCGCCCCGAAATCAACGGCCGCAAACTCAGCTCGCTGCGTCTGCGAAACCTGTACGGCATCAACATCAGCCGGGTGCATCGTTCGGGCGTACAACTGCTCGCCACGCCCGATCTCACGCTGCAACTGGGCGACAGCCTGACGGTAGTGGGTGAAGCGCAGGCGATCGAAGGCGTCGAAAAAATCCTCGGCAATGCCGTCAAACAGCTCGACGAACCCAACCTGATTCCGGTTTTCATCGGTTTGCTCCTGGGCCTGCTGCTGGGAAGCATCCCTTTCGCGGTACCGGGTATCAGTCTCCCTGTCAAACTGGGACTCGCAGGCGGCCCGATCATCCTCGGCATCCTGATCGGGACCTTCGGCCCCCGCATCCACATCGTCACCTACACCACGTTGAGCGCCAACCTGATGCTCCGGGCATTGGGACTGTCGCTCTATCTGGCCTGCCTGGGGCTCGAAGCGGGCGCCCATTTCGTCGAAACGATCATGCGCCCCGAAGGAATGCTCTGGATCGGACTGGGATTCCTCCTCACGTTCGTCCCCATCGTTATCGTAGCCGCCCTGTCGCTGCGGTTCTTCAAACTCGATTTCGGACAGGTAGCCGGCATCATGTGCGGCAGCATGGCCAACCCGATGGCGCTGAACTATGCCAACGACTCGATCCCCGGCGATCATCCGGCCGTGGCGTACGCGACGGTCTATCCCGTATGCATGTTCCTGCGGGTCATCATCATTCAGATTCTGATCATGTGCTTTATTTAGGGATAGTCATTTAATTCCTTCAATTTGAGTTAACCAGCAGACTTTCCCT